>JAESGV010000509.1_pt1 | contig 17257 bp, 11 predicted proteins | sample 9269781 | NCBI WGS metagenome assembly JAESGV01 (sample SAMN15741586, study PRJNA653496) | algae metagenome | isolation source: Tildeniella torsiva UHER 1998/13D and co-occurring heterotrophs from... | place: Slovakia: Slovak Paradise National Park, Hrabusice, Kosice Region | collected 2000-01-01 | reverse complement strand
AGTGGACCCATCATGTTTGGATTTGCATCATCAGTTGTACGCAGTATGCTAGAATCCATGCCAGATTCTCGCCTCTGTACAAAATACTTGCGCATGGAAGATGAAAAAGAAGAAGGTAGACAACCACGTCGTGAAACAAATTGTAACAATTTGAAAAAAGGATCAACTTCACCAAAACCAAAAAGACAAGCACAGAAACGTTCTTACAATAGTATGTTTAGTGAAGAAGAAGATGAAATCATAATTGCTGCTCAGAAAGAAGGAACACAAAATGATTGGAAATCATTGAGTAAATTATTAAAAGGAAAAACACCACAGCAAGTACAAAGTAGGTGGTATGGTTGTTTGAGGAAACGTGTTGGAATAAAAGATGAGGAACAAATGATTGGATACGAATCAGAAGAGGAAGAAGAACCACGAAAGAAAGAAGTGTCTTTGGATATTTTAATGGAAACGGCGTTATTAGCGTTGCAAGGTGGTCCTTTGAAAGCACAAGGTGAGAATGATGCATATGTTTATGAAAATGGAGATGACGCAAATGAATTGTCAGAAGATGGAACGAATCCACGGAAAAAGAGAAAGGTGTCAACTCCTGATAACTAACCATGTATATACTAAACTCTTCTTTATTGCATTCGTATTTGGTGTGTTTGTCCTAGTGGTTGTAAAAAAATTGAAAAAGGATGACAGACGTGTTCTCGTTCACAGAGGCGTGGGATGTTGTTTCACCGTTAATTAATGACTTGGCGGTGTTGCCAGAGACTGTTTCAGCATTAATTCGACCACATTTGGGAGTACACCCTCTGCCAGACACGGTTTTAATTTTTATACTACTCTCTGCATTCATGTGGTTCATTGCAGTGTTGACAAACAACTCCTCATGGGTAGACCGTTCCTGGTCCATTATACCACAAGCATACATGTACTATGTATCGACATATGGCTCAACACCACGCTTAAGACTAATGATTTTCCTTGGTATCGTGTGGGGATGTCGCTTGACAGGAAACTTTATCAGAAAAGGTGGGTACAACCCACTTTCAGAAGCATTCCAAGATTACCGATGGCCTATTTTGCGCAAACGATTGGGAGAACCCATCTACCAAATCTTTTGCATTGTTTTTGTTGCCATTTACCAAAACTTTATTTTGTTCTTAATTTCAGTACCAACAGCTTATTTTGCACATAAGAGCACAGTTGAATTATACTGGCTTGACTATGTCGCAGCTGCCATTTTACTGTCTTTACTAGCAGTCGAGTTTGTTGCCGATAATCAAATGTGGAAGTTTCAAAGTAACAAACAAAAGTTGATCGAACAAGGTGCATACAAGGGTGTTGGATTTATCACTACTGGTTTGTTCAGATACAGTAGACATCCAAACTTTTTTGCCGAGTTTAGCATTTGGTGGTGTTTCTACTTGTTCTCTGTTGCGGCAAGTGGTTTATGGCTAAATTGGTGTATCATTGGTCCAATTTTACTAACAATTTTGTTCCATGGATCTACCGACTTTACCGAACAAATTTCAGTAGGCAAGTATCCATTGTACAAAAAGTACCAACAAAGCACTTCAAGATTGATACCATTATGGCCAGGAGCACCTATTGCCGATAAATTAGATTAATTACATGTTTTTATTGTGGTGGTGTTCTTACTAGTTCTGTAACTTCAACTTTTTCTGCATTCTTTTTTGGTGTACGTTTCATATCACCCATTCGTTTAACTCGTTTCTCTGGAGATTGTTTTTCAGGCGAAGGACTTTCTCGTGGACTTCCGTGAACGTTTGCCCACGTTACTACGTTTGTCATTGGTGTCAGTGGAGAAGAAACAGCTGCATTTGTAGTATCTTGCAAAGTTTGCATTTCTCTTTTTGCAATTTCTTCTTGTCTTTCTCGTAGCTCTTCCTCATCTTCTTGTAACATTTCTTCTACATGTTCAGCATATTCATTCTCGGCAATGTACTGCTGGTTATTATCAGCGCTATTTGCCAAGTACATTTTAATATACTCTATTATTTCAAGTATATTATAATTCGCAATTGATTTATCAGGTCTATCTTTGCCTTTCCACAAATAAATTGGCATTTTGATTCGATCTTCTCCATTTTCTTTTACTAGACGAATCAACTCTTGTACAGATTGACACATTCTCGGCATTATATTCATGTTCATATCTAGTAAAAATGTTCTTCTACCTTTTGCATTTATACCCTGTGGACAAGTAATAAATTGTTTCTTGATCAGTTTGTGATGTTTTTTCATTTTTGCTAAAACTTGTTCCATTACTTCAACACGGAAATCATCAAATGGAATTTCTATTTCAAACAAATCGGCTTCTTTTGCATCTTCATCGGTCCAACTCTTTTGTAATTTTTGTGGAGAAGCTGTATCAGGTGTAGCAGCTGTACTTGTTGATTTTCTCATCACTAGACCGTCACCAGTCGGTACATAATTTTTTAATAATTGTTGCATTGGATTTTTCTTTGGCGGAGAGTGATTCTGTATCGCTTGATTTGTCGTTTTCACATTAAATTCTTTTCTCTTTCTTACATTGGGATCTACATACCATTGTCCATACCGTTTACAAATAGACAACGCATTTCTAAATGAACGAGTTTGTAGTGACATTTGATTCATTAATTTCTTCTTGTGAGCCGTAGCGATGGCCATTCCTTGTTGACTTGAATTATGACCCGAAGAAGGTGTCGTTGGAGCAGCACTGACAGGTCGTTGCGGTAACGGAGTAGGTTTTGGTAACGTTCTTACATCACGTGGTGTTGATTTTATCAACTGTTGATCAAACGTTGTTCCATAGTTCCCAAAGAATGTATGTTCTGTTTGTGATTCTGTATTATCTTCTTTGATGTAATGTTGACTTCCTATAGGATGTGCATCATCGAAACGATCTGGGAATTGTGGACGGTTTTCACTTGGTCGTTCAATGGGTTCATCAAAAGAACTAATATCTGATATATCATCATCAAATAATGATTCTGGAGATTTTGTTCCTTGTAGTAACTGTTGTGCTCTTTTTTGTCGACTTTTATCATCACTACTTTCACTAGATTCTTGTTTCAACATTCTTTCAAGTTCACGAATTTCCTCTTGTTTTTGTCGTAGTTTCTCCTCTATTGATAATTGTTTCTCCGATCGAGTAGAATCATCAGCACCAGATACATTATCACTTGGTTTACTCGGTCGATGTGGTTTGTTCGCTTGTATTTGATTTGCCTTTTCGGAAAAACTCACATCTTTCAATTGTGAAACGATACCATTCATTCCGCCAGATTCTTCTTCATGCTCTTCTACAAATGCAGGTTTCCCTTCTTCTCCATTTACCGGTGTTTGATCTGATTCTTTTGGTGATAATGTCAAATGAATCGCAAAACTGAGTACGAATGATTTGATCTTTCCTAGTGCTGTTTCTGTTCTTGTTTCTGGTAACGCTTTACTTGTTTTCGAACGATCAGGTATTTCATTTTCAAAATCTTCTTGTGCTCTTCGTTCTTGTTTGTTAAATAAATTTTGTATTGCTTGTTTTGTTGACAAATCCGAAGTGTTGATATTTTGTACCAAATTCACTCCTGTTGAATCAACTAGTACGACATCGGCAAAATATTCCAATTCTGCAAATGATAAATGTTTGAGTAACGCTGCGCGTAGTGTCGACATCCATAGTGGAAATGCTTTCAACTCTTGATGAACGTGTCTTCTACATTCTGGACTTTGAGCGAAAATTAAACCTAAACAGAGTGCTAATTCGACTTTGAGTAATTTGTGAGCGATGGAACCCTTTTTAGAATCTTGTTCGAGTGCTGCTTTGAGTAGTACCGATAACGATGGAAAATGAGTGATGATTTTGAGTCCTAGTTGTTCACTGTGATCTGCACTTTGTATCAAGTATCGAAGCGCACGTAGTGCTAACGCGGCAGGTCTAACGCTACAGTTTTTCAAACTATGGAATGAGAATCGATTCAATATTTCTTACCATCTTATAAACGCTCGCCATCCTCCTATGTGTATAAAATTAACTTGGAATCGTTTGTGTTGCAAGCAAAATAGTGTTTCTAAAAGTTTGCATGTTGCTTCCAAAACTTCTCTACTTTCATCTTTCATGAGTCTGTTACTTAATACTGTAGCTAAATCGATTTGATTATTTGCCGACTGTCCATCTACAAATTGCATCGCTTTTACGTCATTTCTAAATATCACTTCCAGGATTTCTGCGCATAGAGCTCGTACTTGTGGTGATGGATCAATATTCATTAGTTTGCAAGTGATATTCAGCACGCCTTCTTTAAGTAGCTCTTCTGGGTACGAGGAAGCAAATTCTCTTAGAATTGCGCAATAGTAACTTCTAATAGCAGGTGACGATTCAAAATTCAAACACTTGATGATCACTGCGAGTCCATGTTTTGCTATGAGTGCAATTGCGAGTCTTCCCATTTCATTCTTGACTACAAAGAAGAATAACGCTTCGGTAATAGCCAATCGTAGTGGTTCCTCCTCTTCTTGGTTTTCTAACGCCCCCAGTAATATTTCTAAACCTTGGCCTTCGACTACACTTTCAGCACAAAACTTCATAATCTCTTTCGCCTCTTCTCTATGATTTGTTAGTGACTATTTAGGGTGCGCATACTCTTGTTCTTCGAATGTGTTCGCTGACTCGTATGAGCATATCGAAATGAATTTTGTGAGCGTCTTTATCGCGTAAATTCTTAGTGTGAGAATCATTTCTGCATTTTTCGCGTTGAATAATTCTTCGTTGTTGGGTGGTCGTGGTATCGCGACAAAGTCAAGTAGCGCATGTACAAACTCTGGGTTGTTTTCAAACACTAGTGTTCTGATTCTCGCTGGGAACGTATCACTGTCATTTGTTACAAATACTACTTACGAAAACGTACCTTGCAAGTAATGTGACTGCTAATTGGAAACATTCCAAGCACTGATCCACATTCTTCAGTATATCTGCTTTAAAAATTTGATTGTAATTCTTCTTAGGCCCATTTGGAGAATTTCGTTCTAGTTCTTCGTAAATGTCGTCTTCATCCTCGCTATATCCTCCAGCAGCTTTTGCTAGTGAGTATGCGAACCTGTTAATAGAATCCACAGACGCTGCTAAACATTCAACAATGTTTCTCATACAATCGATCTAACGTGTAAGTTTATCGCGTCAATAGTGTCGTACCTCCTCGTCAATGCTTGTTGAGTCATCCATGGGTAAAGAGCAACAATGAGCGTGTATAATAACGGCTGGATAAGCTTATTTCAAGTTGACTGGTTATGCGCTAAGAATTACAATAGCTTCAATGAATAATTTGTATTTACTGTGGTGAGCTTACACCAGTGGAACCAAATCCACCCTCTTGACGAGCTGTTACATCTAAATCACCTTCAACCTCTACAACTGGTGGAAGAATGATCTTTTCTAAAATCAATTGGGCAATACGATCTCCCTTTTTGATTTGGAAATCTACATCAGAGTGGTTGAATAGAAGAACACCTAATGGACCACGGTAATCTGAATCTATTACACCAGCACCGACATCTATGAAATTCTTGTATGCCAAACCAGAGCGTGGTGCAACACGTCCATAGTATCCATGTGGAATTGCGAGTGCTAAGTCTGTAGGTACTAGATGTTTGCCATGTTTTGGTATATGTGTATCTGCTGCTGATGCAAGATCATATCCTGCAGCATGCTCTGAGGAACGCACTGGTAGATAAGCATTTTGTGAAAGTTTCTTGACAAGCTAAAACATTAACGTTGGTATGTAAAATTACTAGTTTGTGACCTTCTGTGTTTGACATGTTTGTTGCCGCGTTTTTACTTGTAACGGTTGTGTGGTTGTAAGCAGTGATGTTCCCAAACATAAACAATCGATGATGGACGAACAATTTAAACGCGTTATAGAGGGAAGAGGAACAAAGCATCCAGTAGGTATTAACAACATTCAAAATCAAAATTATATTCGCGTTGAAGATGTAAACTGGTTTGCCGTCCTAGATGGAACAAACAACGGAGTCAAAACATCTGGAACAGAGGTGAATAGTGTAGAAAATACACCAATTGGAGAAATGCAGTTCCCAGGTTTCGTATCAGAAGATGTTTTAGAGTTGATCCTCTCGTACATACATAACTGCCCACTTCGCACTGTAAGAAGAGTAAATCGTACATTCGACAGCATCGCAGAGAGAATCATTGAAGAGAGCAACAAGAAAGATGGATTCGAAATAGCGCACAAAAAGCCAAGTACCTGTTCAGGCACCTTCCCTGCTGTTGTTTCTGTAACATCGAAAATCGGTACATCAGATAAAGCGTTTGATGGACTAGATGATACAAGATGGAGTGGTCATCCACCACGTACAGCATGGATAGCTGTTGACTTACAAGAAAAGTTCGAAATACATCGTGTTGAAATAGTTTTTGAAGTAGCATACGGTCATGTATTTGACATACAAACATCCGACGATGGTCAAACATGGAAAACCATTAAAAATTGCTCTGATGGGCACGAAGGGTTGGTTGTTTTAGATGTACATGGAGCAGGTAGACACGTCAAATGCCAACTTAGACAAGGACGAGTAAGTTCAATTTGAAAGTAACTAACTTTTTAGTCTTACGATTGGGGAATGAGTATGTTCCATTTTAGAATCTTTGCACGATAAAAGAGTTATTTTCAACACAACCAACTTTAATTAATACTATGTTTTTTAACTGGTTGTTTGGTAGAGAAGCTAAATGTGAACAAACAGGAGGACTTGTAGTTTGCAGCAAAAGATGCGACGACCACCTTCGTGACATTGTTAGCAGACAAATAACAGATGCGCAAATTTCACACATTTCGGTTGGAAAAGAAACGAATTTTTATGATATGAAGGGACACGGAAATGTCGTAGTACTAGTAGTAGATTTTGGAAATAATCTTCGTTTGCATGATGAAAGTGGAGATGGTGGATATAAAAATGAAATATTGGCAGCGAGACGATTAGCAAAAGGAGGGGAGCTATGGATAATAGTTTGCAATTCGCCAAAACAGTATCTACACTTGTCCGAATACAAGTACATTGATCTTGCTGGTCATACATTGAACAAAGATGATATAGTAACACTAGCACAAGCACTTGATGGCTTAAAAGAAAGACAAAACAACATACAAATTGACTGTAATCGCGTACCTTCGTATTTGCAACCAACTATATTGAAATCAAATGGCAACTTCTTGATACTGTGGCCATGGAGTAAAGTAACTATAAAAACAATAACTCCAGTTATCATAGAGATTGCCCTTGCAAATTGCGAACTATTGGATATAAATGTATTCAAAACTAAATATGCAAGTTTTGCAGAGCAGATAGAAGCACTATGCATGGAGAATACCAAGACATTTAAAGTGTATCTAAGAAGTACTACTACGTTGGACGTACAGGAATTGTCACTTGACAAGATCAAAGGCGTTCTTGTAAGAGCTAAGAACTGAAATAAAGTAAAGTATATCTAACATGCTTCGTCTTAAACACTAAACAGAGCACGTATGATTTAGCTTTTCTTCAGCACAGAAGCTTTGTTTCGCGCTTATTCTCCTTACAATGAGTGACAATGCATCTTTGAACGTTCAGACCTACGACAGATTCATACAAAACATCTTAGCGCGTCTAAAACAACTGGAAGAAACCACAAACCGAAACATCGTAAATGTCAAACAAAACACTGTTAAAATGGCGCAGTACGAAATCTCGTCAGAAGAAGAAAAAGAATATTTTAAACGAAAGATAAAACGATTCAAGCAGCGCGATATCGATTACGAACGAATCATCAAAGAACAAGAAGAAAGAATAGATCGTGTTACTGGTTTAATAGATAAACTCAAAGATTTACTTTCTGCACGGTTGCGGGTACACATGGAGAGCATGACTGAATTTTTGGGAGAACGTGAACAAAAGATACGTGATGAAATGCAGGAATCGTTTCAGGTAATCGGTGTACAACAGAATAAGCAATTGACACAGTTGCACGAGCATGTAGATAGACAATGGAAGAAACAAAAAGATTATTTAAAAAAGATGAACTCACATTGGTCGCAACAAATGGACTCGATACTACGCAACGTTATACTAGGCGATACTGCTGTCAAAACCAAACTAGAACAGTACATTGGCGACAATGACAAAAAACGAGAAGAAATGGAAAGCAATACGACTCGCATCGATACCCTAGTGCAAGAGCTAACGCAATCAACAAGCGAAAAACTCTCAGAGCACGACGCGACGTTAGAAGAAACTTGGAAAAACATTCAGCAAATTGATGAAAAACATGTACAGCGACAAGACCATCACGAACAATCTATACTCGAACTAGAAACCCAATTTAAACAACTCGTACCAGATACAGAAGAAAAGATCGAAAATATCAAAAAGGAGACGCATCAGAACCGAAAAGAAGTTATTCAAATGTTAGCCACAGATTGGGATCGTACAAGAGAAGAAATGAATTTGTTGAAAGAACAATTTAACAATCAACATGCAAGTGTGAACGATAAAGTAGATTCTGTCGATCGAAATGCAAAAGAGAGAATGGATCGAATAACGCATGAAGCGGAAAAAATGGAACAAGAGTTGAAAACGAGTTTAGAAAAAATGAATCAGGAATTGAATGTAAAAGTGACTAGCGTGGAGCAAGAGATGAAAACAAACCTAGAAAAAGTTGATGAAAAGATGGAAAAGAAAATGGAACAATTGACGACTAATGTTACGGAAAGAGTAGATACGTTGACAAAAGAAACGAATTCGAAACTTGATGGAATGTCGACAAGCATGAATACAAGAATGGACACGTTGACGATAGAGATGAAAACGAACGATGAACAAATAGGAAATAGGATAGACTCACTAGGGAAAGAACTGGAGACAACAAATGTAAATTTGCAAAACAAACTAGATACACTTGAGAAAGAAACAAAGTCAAACATCGACAAATTGACGTCTGATACCACTGCTAGAATAGATACACTAGAGAAAGATACAAATTTACGGATAGAAAAGACCGTTACTGATGTAAATAACAAGATAGAAGCACTAGAGAAAAGTGCAACAGAATCCATCGAATCACTAGGAAAAGAAACGACGTCAAAGTTCGATACAGTTGGAATAGGATTAAAAGAAGTAAATGATAAGATAGAAGCACTAGGAAAAGAGACCAACGTAAGGATCGAAGCTCTGTCGACAGATACAAACACCAAGATCGAAACAATAACCAAAGATATGAATGTGATTGGTGAACTAGGGAAAGAAACAGCAGAGCGAGTGAAGTCGCTTACTTCTGGCACGGATACAAAATTAGACGCACTATGGAAAGAGTTGAACGAAAAAATCACAACTCTAAACGAGAAAACAGAAACGCAGGACAAGGAGACAAATATAAAGATAGAGTCGCTGTCCAGCGATACGAACAGTAGAATAGACGCTTTGGAGCGATCAGTCGACACCAAAATAGGAGAAACAACCAAACAGATTGACGAACTATCTAAAGACACCGCAACCAAACTGGAAGTACTCACCATCGAAACAAAAAAGATAGATATCAACCACACTCAAATCACAACTCGAGTAGATACACTTGCCAAACAAGTCAAACAATTCTACAACCTACAATCACAAATCGATACACTCTCTGCAAACTTGATGTACACTTCAGATCAAATATTCGAATCGAAACTATCAGTCGAGCTACAACTCGTTATGGATCATTTAATTGATACAGTAGAGTATAACTCTGCTATACAAGATACATGTGATAGTCTCATTGATCAAGCGTTAGAAACATTTCAAAGCGATGTCGATGAAAAGTTTACAGAATGGATTACAAAAGAAGAGAAAAAGAGTGGCCAAGCGTTGACTGCGTTAGAGAAACGAGTACAAGAAAGTGATCTACATACTACTAATCGATTTGGAGAGTTGGAGGAGCATTTGAGTGGTGTACAAACGACGATTGGGTTACACCAAGTTGTGATTGATCTGATAACAAACAGTAAACTCGATACTGTGGAGAAACGCATGGAGGAGTCAATAGAGAAGAGAATTATACCTGTACAAGATCAAATCACCAAACAGAACCTGACACTGAAAGAGATGACTGAAGCAAATGAGAAACGATCTATAGAAACAAACCAATCGATAGAAAAACGATTTCAAGAGATGAACGACTCAACTAAAAAACAAATTGATCAACAAACAGCGCAAACGAATGATCTTCGCGAGAAGCTGATCGATAAACAAACTCAACTTGAAACCAAACTCGTTGACAAACAATCCATACTAGAGAAACAACTCGTAGAAAAAATATCAACCACAGACTCAAAACAAAAAGAACTCGAAAAACAAATCACAGAAGTTGACAAATCGTTACAAGCGCATCGACTAGAAAGTGTTAAAGAATCAAGTGCCAAGTACGAATCAATGAACCAAACAATACACAAGTACAACGAACAATCACTTGCTGCTCATCAACAATTCATCGACAAAGTATCAACAACGATCAAAGATTCATTATCAAAATACGACACTATACTAGATACAAACAAGACACTAGCAGAACGAGTAGAATCGATAAATGCACGTTTACAAAAGATTGAAAATTCTGACCATGAACATTACCAACAAATGATTAAAGATGTTGATACGTTACGTCACGTTATCGAAGAGCATTCAAAAGAAGCAAATATCAAGATACATGATCATAGTGAACACTTTATTTTACAATCACAACAAATTGGACAAGTACAACAAGCCATAGAAGAGTTGAAACATTTTGATAGAGGAGGGAACAACGATGAAGTAAAGAATCAAGTGGTGTTACTTAGTGCGCGATTGGAAACGGTTATTGATCAAAACAAGTTGAAAATTGTGGAATGGATTGATACAGCAATGGAAAAGAAATCCAAATTGGAACAAGAAAATTTAATGAACAAATTAGAAGGTGTTAGGAATGGAATTGAACAAAAAGTGGATCATCTTGTCGGACAATTACGAGAAGATACAAATCACAATTTACAAACACACCAATTGAACAATGTACAAATGTTGGAAAACTTTAAAACAGGAAGTGATTTGGAAATACAAAAAATCCATTTCACCATTTCTACCATTGAAGAAAAGATTCCTCAAATGCAAGAGAATTTGGAGGAACTCACCACGAGCGACGAAAAGAAGAAACAACAAATTGAAAAAATGAATGAACGATTAGAAAAAAGTGAAAGAGATGTGAGTCATTTAGTAGCTTCTGTATTTGATCATGTTACACCTAGAACGTAAAATTATAGGTCATCACCAGGACCTGCACGATCGTATATTGTCAAACAGATAACACAGTTTGGGCATTTTATGCTATTAGAAACAATAAATTTGTTATCATTGTATCGATAGTACGATACACGATACGAAAGACCTACTATTGTGTTATCTGGCTTTACATACAAAGTTCGTAAACAGTCATTTGTAGTTACCACGCGATGACATTCTTCTTCTTCTACATTCCAAAAACGCATCGTTAAATCAAGTCCAGAAGATACTAAATAGTTTCCGTACTCTACTAGTCCCCAAACGTATTCTGTGTGACCTCTTAACACGTGTAAACACTCTCCACTAGTAACATTCCAAATACGAACTGTTTTATCGAAACTAGAGCTAGCTAACGTCTCATTCGAGAGCTCAAGAAGACTAGTTATATTATCTCTTGCGGTACCTACTGTATCATGTCCTCGAATATGTCGAATAGGTTTCATTGAGTAGGCATCTCGGATTTCAATGGTATTTAGCCAACTAATAGCATATAAACCATGTTTCAGAGATTCTGAACATATCATCCAGTTTTTATCAATGTTGAGCTTGTGTTTGCTTTGTTTACTCAACGTTACCGGGTCGTACAGAGTGATGGATGATTTTGTAGTTGTGTAGTTCAATACTAACGCCACAAAACCATCTTCTAGTTGTACAGCACTTTTTACCCGAAGTATCTCTTCAAGCGGCGTAGTTTTACGAGTTTTAAAGTTGTACAACCACGTATATGTGAACCCAAATAGAAGAATGTTGTGTTGATTTCGAAGCTGCAGTACGTGAAAAAGAGTATCTTTTACCGTTTTGTTGCCCAAAGTGCGATTGTTGACTTCTGCAATACCAAAGAAGAGTAAGTTATTCGTTCTTATGCCTGCGTCACGCTGTCCAAGCTTAAATTGCAGAAATTCATATAGTTTAGATTCAGTGTAAGTGTGGATTTCTTGTGCGAGGTGAAACGTTACTGTTGCCATTTGTTGCATTTCAAATTACCAGTTGACAAGGTTACAAGAGCCAAGTAAAACACGCAGACAGCATAAGATCAATAGTTTCGTGTTGCCAATACTATAATTTTGAAGCCTATCAATGATAAAACAGGAATCCTTAGTATAATCGCTGTAACCACTTAGCTACACCAGAGACTGGCGATGAGAGTCGAACTCATGTCTATTAGACGATTGCTGCAAGATTCCTTGTATGTAGGTGCTCTGTCTGAGCCTATGTGTTTCAGAGTAGATTCCAGCAAAATATTATGGTTGCTGCAAAATTGAGCTTGCACATAGTTGGTAGCATATCAAAATAGAAGACTATGAGGAAAAACGAAAAAATTTGCTCGTGATTGCATGTACCTTGTGAGATTTGCTTAAGTGAACGCGTAAATGTAGCAAAAATGTACAGATTGAGTTGTAATTTACAGCTTTCTTAACCATGTGCCACACGTCTAGCAGATCGGAATTTCGATATTGCAGTCTGCGTAGCACGTCGCGTTAACAATCACCGCAGTGATGTACACCATTCTGAGCTCGCCCTGACTGAACAAGAGAGGACTTTCCACATGCACCATACAACTTATTGAATGTTGCACCTAAAGATTTCGCACCACGTATGCTTGTTAGAGATCGACAATCAACTTACTTTAGAGTAATTCGAACCCTTGACTCCTTGACCAACAACCTACCGCGCTCTTAGAGACCTAGACTTTGGCCTCACTTCTCAGTATTAACCGATAGCCATGGTTCAATTGGAAGTCTGGACTTGGGATTCCCAACTTGAAGCTTGGGAATCCCGAGTCTCAACTGGACCGGTTGGCTGTCATATTCCTCGCTATCTGTGAACTTGACACTCAACCGGCTAAGTTGGCTGTCAAATTCCTCACTAGCCACGAATTTGACACGCAACCAGCCAACCAGCCAGTTGAGTGTCAAATTCACAAATAGCGAGGAATATGACAGCCAGCTTGGCTGGTTGCGTGTCAAATTCGTGGCTAGTGAGGAATTTGTCAACGTGGTGGCACGTTGGGATTACCAAGTTGTGATTCTCGACTCAGTGTGTTGGGTGTAGTGAGGAGTTTGGCATACCTTGACATGAGCTGTCATACCTTCATAGTATTAACATCTCTTATGTAAATAATGGAACAACAAATTGTGATTATGGTATGTCCAAGTTGACCAACTTCAAGTTAGGCGGCTAACACCAGCACACGAATACACCACTGCACATGAAAAGTGTGCTTTTTGTCGTCTTTTGTATCATATTCGTAGTATTTAGCCCAACGGCTTTTTCACACGATCGGCTGCAGCACGACCAATACGATTAATTATTGATAATATAATCTCGACAAGTCGAAAAATTGTATTGACTCTCTTCTACATGGTTAAAATCTTCTGCTGGTTGTACAGAGCGCGATTTTGCGAACGATGGCCAAGAAGTAGTGTAATATAATCGTGTACGCTAATTAGCGTCGTTACGGTCCCCACGTATTTTTGTATTCCAAAAATCAGAATGTTGTGTAGTTGAATGCATTCTCACGTGTATATTTCTTGTCCGATTAGGTCGTTGAGTTCAATGAATAGTATTTGTGTCTTTGCACTTATCCGCTTGCGGTCTAGTTTGAAATAAAATGGATGACCCCACTTCATCTAGATGCAGTTACAACAAGCAAAACTGAGAGAACTTTTTGCAGTGGTACAGAAGTATTCATTATCCAAGAGAAACAAAACAAGAATCCTTTGATATCGCTTGACCACTAAGCTACACCCCCCAGTGATGGAGGTGATGAGGATTGAACTCATGTAAATAACGATCGCTGCAAGATTCCTTACTACAAGCGTTGTGCTGCATGCCCATGTGCTTTGGGCTCAAGCAACGAACAAACATTATGGGAGCTGCAAGATCAAATATGCACCTTTATTTGAATACCTTCAAGCTAACTTGGTCAGCGATATTGAGAGTTGTAAATACAGCCAAGTGGTACTTGTTGTACTTGATGGCATACACTCTCTTCAAGACAGATTCATCAATTGGAAAATCTTTCCAGTGCTCGTCTACTGAGCGTTCATCATAGTTGAATACTTCAATCACGACGTCCATGTTGGTACTCTGTTGTAGCACGTTGGTGATAGCGCTCATGTGCTCGCTCCACTCTTTTTGTTCCAATTTGAATGGATCTATGAGAACGAATAGCGCAGTGTCGGAAGATGATTTCAAATACGACGATAGTTCTGTGGAATGGTTCATTATTTGATGATCAAGTTTGGTTAACGTATCCAACTGCGATTTGAGTGTCTTTTTTGTTTCTGCGCACTGTTCCGAGAGTATCAAGTTGGCGTGTGAATGCTTCTCCAATAACTGGGCTGCGATACCAGACGAACAAAGATAATTATTTGTTTTGCTGTAGTGCTCTCTTTCTATATCAATGTACTCTTTACATGCGTTATCGAGTTGTGCAACATTGCTACTCCAAGTAGGAAAATTAGCAGCGTGTTGCATTAGAAACGTGTGTAAGTCTACGTAGATAAAATTTGAGCGTGAGCGATTTTTTAGAAACCGTATGAGTTGTACTAACAGAGCATGCTTGATGATATCTCCAAAGTTGCCTACGTTGCTGGTTTGAATGTTTTGCATTTTTACAACTGTAAACAAAACATGAACAAGCGACACCGTACAGCCACAATACAACCTGTCGTACAATTCTGTCTTCACGATGACCTAACCATCCCACATAATCTTCAATATTTAACAAGCGTACTCCGCGCAAAACTTAGAACAAAACACAGGAGATGGAAGGGTCGCGTTGTTATATATCAAGAAGACTGTTTTATTTACAACCTATTCACACAAAAGAAGGAGGAAACAATTGTTACACAGTACGGTATCTTTCAGTTGAGAGATGGCTCGCTAATAGTACAACAACAATCTACAAATCATGAGTACAGTCCCGCTGTCACGTTTGTTCGTGATCTAAACATTTGTGGAGTCTTTAGAGCTGAACTATCCAATGGGCTTCTTTTGTTTAGCAATTCTTTATACCAAAGAAACACGCAAAAGACAACACAGATTGCGGAAGGTGTAAGCACTGCTTTAGAGCTTCAAAGTGGCCTGCTGGCAACTACTAGTATTGGCCAACAAACTATAGCTTTGCGAGATTTGTCATTCAATACTTTGAAGACTATTCCTACAGGTGAAAATCATATAACTTGTTTTGTTGAGTGTCGGCCAAACGTATTACTAGTGAGCTGCTCTTCTTACAGACTTTTTGAGGTAAACATAATAACAAATGAGACGAAAGACTACTCTGCTTCTGTGTTTTGGAACGACATGATTTTATTGAAGAATGGAACAGTAGCACTAATTAGCCACGATGTTCTACAAATTGTACAAGATGGTCAGATCATTCGTTCCTTTAACATTCAAATGACTTCAATACTGAACACTTTTTTTCAAGTTCAAGATAACATTGTTGGCTACACTTACCCAGATTATTTGCATTTTTGTGTTCAAGATTGTGTTTCTGGTAAAGTCACTCAGTACCATATTCCAGAAAAGCACTTGCTCATAAATGTACTTTTCGATTAAACTAGTTTTTTAGTGTTGAAAACGATGAAATTATTTATTTGGTCCATGGTTAGGTGTATGCTGTAACTTAACTCGTTTAGACGCAGAATCATTTGGCGATACAGCTTCGATTTTTCTCTTTGGAGTAAGTACCTGTGGTGGTGCTGTATGAGGAACACGTAGAGGTGGTGTTAGTATTTCTGGTGCGTTTGGTGCCCTAGTTGGCTGCATAAGCACTTGTGACTGATGACCTGGTACTGGTTTGGATACCAGTTCGTATCCATAGTTACCACTCAACAATTTTGTATACTCTTCTTCCATAGACTTTAGTCGTAATCGTAACGTGTCATCCGTTACAGTTTCCTGCTTTTGAGCTAATTCTTGTTTCAACTCTTGGTTCTGTTTCATCAAATCTTGTACATCATGTTCTAAAGAAACTCGTCGTGCTTCTTGTTGTTGCTTGAACGCGAATTCTCTTTCCCACTTGCGTTTTTCCTTTTTTAGTTCTGATTCCAACATTTGTATTCTATTTTCTTGATCACGGTTTGCTTCGTGATTCACCTTACAAGAATATGAGTGAATATTCATGACCTCGTAGGACACTTCTTTCATCAGTTCTTGGTTGAGCTCTGACTTTGCCTCTTGTATGGCTTCCATCATGACATCTAGTACAATGTGATTATTTTGCGCAACATTGTGTTGTGGTAAGAATAACTCTGCTACAGTGAGGTTCTTTAAATCTGGCAAATCATCTAACAAATCAGGCCATCCGAATCCTTTACCTTCTTCCCATGTCTTGACTAAAATCTTTTTACCAACAGTACCAACTCTTACGGTAACTTTGACTCTCTTTTCTATTTCGAATTTTTGTTCGTCCATTGATCGAACGAAAAATCCAAGCTTGTTGTTACTTGTTACAACTTCTAGTGACCACCTAGCGTCGTACCAATGTAGTGGTTGTGGCTGTATAGGTGCATTACGAGTGATAAAGATTTGTTGTCTATGTACAGGTACTTGCTGAAGGTTTGCAAACTTGGGATAGAAGTTGGCAATGTTACCGTGTTTGGCGGTGGCGTAAACATCGTAGCGTAGAATGTTTGCCAAAAGAGTTGATACGTGTTTCTGCAAATTATCATCGAATAGTGCTTTCGTGTATATTTGTTGTCCTAACTTCATGACCAAACTGTGATCGTACTTGTGGATAAGCGACATCATCTCCATTCCAAATTGTTCAACTTCGTTTAGCATGATAGGAGAATACTGTTTTGGTCTCATAGCTTCCTGCGCGTCTATTTCTTGAACTTGTTCTTCTTCGAGTTTTAATTCTTTAGCACGTAACCACTTGCGAGTAAAGATTTTCCATTCTCCTGATGTGATA
>JAESGV010000508.1_pt1 | contig 17260 bp, 14 predicted proteins | sample 9269781 | NCBI WGS metagenome assembly JAESGV01 (sample SAMN15741586, study PRJNA653496) | algae metagenome | isolation source: Tildeniella torsiva UHER 1998/13D and co-occurring heterotrophs from... | place: Slovakia: Slovak Paradise National Park, Hrabusice, Kosice Region | collected 2000-01-01 | reverse complement strand
ACGATTGGATGGTAATGAGCAAGTGGTGTTTGTTCAGTAGGACCTAACATACCGAATCCGCACAACATAAGTTCGTCACCAACACGTGGAGCGTTTAATCCGATATCCATGTATTCGATTGTTCCTGGTACTTCTGGTTGTTCTTCAGTCAATTCCCAAATAGCAATGTCATTGTAGTCGAAGAGTCCCCATGCGCCAAAGTTGTCAGGTCGGGTGACTTTGTTGACTTGTCTAACATCTGAACTGTGGTATCCATCGACGCTGATTCTACCAACGATTACTTCAAATGAAAGCCCGAAAGAGCAGTGAGCAGCACTTAGTACATATCGTGAGTTGATTAAACCACCTCCACAGGCGTATGAACTTCCATTTCCTTGATCAACCACAATGTAAACAAGGTAAGGAAATTGTCCTTGTGTTACCGGTATGCCGTTGAACACAGCCATACACGAAGCTATAAGCATCAAGCCTATTAGTACACTAGTTCTCATGTTATTGTTTTTTAATTTTTTGTATTGATCTATTTTTCCAAGACACGTTCCCTTTTATAGAAAAGATATTTTAATTTTGCTTGGATTACGCTTGCATGATTCGGGTACATCACCAATTGATAAACGCGATTTAAAAATACAACTGAGCAAGGAAGCGAGTGGGTTTTCATACTTTTCGTGGCAGGTCGCAAAAAGCATTTTTGAACAATAGCTTCAGTGGGTCTCCTATGCTTGATGGTTCTACTTGACATAGTTATCGGTTTTGCTAGATCAAAAAGAGTTTTCGCTTCTTCGAATTTGAATTTGCTTTCGCATTGTTTGAAATGTGCCAGCTTTCCAATCTGCTTTTCAAAAGATTTGGTTACTGTACAAGATGTGGACCTTATAAGAGCACGCTAACATAGGTCAAGGAACATTGTTCTAAGCGTGATTATCTTAGTGACCTGGTTGACTTGCGTTTTATGCAAAGATTACCACAAACAAGGTGAAGATGCGAAACACCATCAAGTCACTGAGCATGACGCTCATTATTTGTACAAACAAGGCAGGTAGATCCTCGCGAGCTCACTTGCCTGCCTAACACGTGCGACGCGCAGCAAAAGAAACCAAACAAATGCAAACACCAAGTACACCACTACCGCCTATTAACACTGAGACTGTTGCTAATGTTGCACGGCAACTCTCAGCAACTACTCCAAAGAGTACATTTGAGAGTGGAGACTCGTCACAAGGTACAACTCCACAATTCACATACAGAAATATGGAGCTCAAAGAAAATATGGCGCCAGTGCAAGACACATTTTTCGATTTACAGAAAGACACTCGTCGCAAAAGCATCGTCGTTGACGCTGGTCTTGATTTACTCGACGACAACCTCTCAACATCAGAGGGAACGCAAGACGACTTGTTGAAAATCAACGCAAAAGGATTTTGTGGCATGCTAGAGCGGATACCAATGTTCTGCAAACTATTACTCATGACTGTCGTTTCTTTGGCTGCCCTGTTGCTTGTATCTATCTTTTTAGTAACATATATTGGCATACAAGACAGAACCTATGCACTAAGGGAGAACTTTGTAGATACAGTCGGGTCCATAGAGAATCTAGTCCAAGCGATTATTAATGAAAGAAGATTGGCAGTCATGCAAGTCGCGTTCTACAATCAATCTATCACACTGCCAATGAGTGGCGCATTCACCAATACTACTTTAGCTCTGCAAGATTTCCGAGAATCACTCGTTGCAGTAAATGACGCAGCCAAGAGTGCAGCGAACAAAGACGCAACATCACGTGCCATCGCAACGTACAACGCTGCAATGACCAATTGCATCGCATCACGAGAAACTATAACACTATCAACCCTTTCCCAAGTCGATAAACGCTACGAATTGTGGATCGAGTCACTCATAGGAGTAATTAATAGATACGCACGCAATCTAGGAATGAACGATATCGTTTGTGCTTGTATCATCACAACTATTCGTTTGGAAGTCAGTAGTGGAGCAGTACGTATGTACGCGGCAGTCGCAGCAAGGAATGGTTTCGATGACAATTTGTATGACGCTTTTGTAGCAGCAGAAGCAGCACGTAGAGCATACTTATCATCATTCCAAACACAAGCACCAGATCCAATTCTCGCAGCATACACACTCGCGTCAAGTTCAGAAACAGTTACATCAAGCGCAGCCATGGTCGATTCCATACTCGCTGATTCATCCTCCATCAGGAACTACACATTCACATCCGTGTACGCGAACATGACAGTAGTTGCTTCACAACTAAAAACATTGGAGCAAGCAGTTAATTCGTACTACATGATCTCCTCATCAAGTTCAAGAAAGGGAATTCTCATCGCCACCATAATCGTCACCTTATTTGCTCTAGTTTTGTTCTTTATTGCACTGGGTATCAATATTGCAACAAGTTACACCATCACATCTCCATGGAAACGTTTGAACAAGATCCAAAGCTTGACCATGAAAAGATACGTTCCTACAGAGTTTTTGAAGCTCATGAACTGTAAAAACGTAGTTGATGTTGAACGAGGTCGTTTTGTGAGAAGAAAAGTTGGACTTTTATGCGTCAAGATTCGTGATTTTGATCAAATGGCAAACTCGATGGGCGGAGAAGAGATTTTATCCTTTTTGAATGATTTCTATGATCATGTATGTCCAGCAGTCCGTCGAAGTGGATTTGTAGATAACTATACTTATGGAGGATTCTCAGCCGTTCTTCATGATGAAAAAGCAGCACTAAACATTGCATGGGATATTCAACACGCGATGAGATTCTACAATCGTGGAAGAGAGAATCCAGTACGTCTCACCATAGTCGTACACGGTGGAAAAGCAACCATTGGAGCTGTCGGTGACAGTGATCGTATAAGTGGAGCTGTACTTTCCGCTCACGTGAGCGTCACCAACGAACTCATGCAAATTGGAGACAGGATGGAGTGTACAATTGTTACTATTGCATCAAACTTAAGAGCGTTCAAGAAATCATACTCTAGTCGTGTAGTAGGAAGAATTACACTACCATCAATTCTAGAAACAGAAGGAAGAACAGTCGACGTACTAGATGTTTTCGATCCAGAGTATAATCAACAAAAAGATCGCACAAGAGGAGATTTTGCTCGTGGCGTCGAGTTACTAGCCTCACGAAACTATACCACTGCCAAAGTATGCTTTACAGAAGTGTTAATGAACGATCCAAACGATAAGGTTGCAAGACAATTGTACGATCGTATCAAACAAGTTACGGAGAATGCGAGAGTCATGTTACAGTCATGGAAACTTCACAATACACTACAGAATCCAATCGTATTGACAGCATTTGAGAGATTCTCTGCAACAGAACGATCAAGTGAAAACATACAAATGTGGAGGTGTATTCTCGATTGGACAAAGATTGTCAATGTCGACGAACGAAAACGAATAGCAGAACATATTACCAACAAATTCTTCTTTAGTGATACAGAAGTCAATGTAAATGAGAAAACGAAACAAGTCACTTGCGATAGGATCAATCAAGCTATCGTTGAAGATGATTTATTCAAAGATGTACAAAACGAGTTGGAAATTGTCATGAATGACACACATAAGAGATTTAAAGAAACTGTAGAGCTTTTAAACACTCTTTGTTACGTAATTGACAAGTAAAATCGAACTTTTGAAGGTGTACAAGTTTGTTGAACCTGCAGTTGGCCAGAACAAGCGCTCAATTTTTCGAAACAAACGTTCATGACTGACGTGTATCTGTTGGCAAAGTTTGTCGTAATTACCAAACAAAAGGGAATTATTTTTCCACGAGACATCAAAGTTGAAGAACCTCCTACAAAAAGAAGAAAAATTGAAAAAATTGAAAAGAAAGCAGCAATGATTCTACCAAATGGAAAAATGAAAAAGAAGAGAAGACGATCAACGACCAAAAAACTCGAGAAAAACCTACCATTGGAACTAGTCGCCAATATCTTCAAATTCATGAACGTAGCAGTCGATATCAAATCCGATCAAGAAATCATCCCTCAACTATTTGGCAAAAAAGGAAGAAGTCACAATCCAGTCCAATTATTCCAAAATGCAAAAGTTATTGGTGAGGTCAAGGATACTCGTCTCGTGAACTTGGTGAAAAATGTAACGTTTGATGGATCAAATCACGCAACAAGAAAAGGATACGAAGCAAGTTACTTGATCAACGATTCAACAAAAACTTTGGATGTTACTCTATGTACAATATTAGATTGTGGATGTGTAAAAAGCGCGTTGCGGATTATCAAAGAAAAACAAGAACTAAGAGAAAATCAGTTTCTTCCAACGGAAAATCAACTACATTCTGTAACGATTCGTTTCAAAGCACAAGTACTAGCAGCCACAAAAGTAGTCATTGATATGCTTCCATCGGAAATTCATCACTTGAAGATTATTGGACTAGACAAGTACGAAAAGTGCAAGAAGAGAGTATGGAAAGAGTTACTAGTCAATCTCACACAATTCAAATGTTTAAAGTCGTTAGTCATTGACTCTTACATTGGAGAATTCCCACAATTCAATACGGCTCATTTAACCAAACTGGAACTCTATTTCAAGAAAGATGTAAGCTCAAGATCCAAATACTTGTCCATTCCCAACGTCACCGATCTCTATTTGGAACAACAATTTAATCGCGACTCGTTCTTGCAAGATGTGGTAAGAGTTTTACAACATAACAAGACACAGAATGGGTTTTATACAGTGGAACGATTAGCTATCAAACACAAAAACATGGACGTTGGCGTATTTTCACGATTCTTACCAAATAGTGTGAAACATTTATCAATTGTATGCGAGAATGAAGAATTGGGATCCAGAAAGTTCATTTCTGCGAACAAGATTGCTCCACTATTCTACATGGCTGGCTATCATCTAGAGTCATTTGAAACGGCAAGCACAAATCAGAAATTAGAACACAATTTGCAAATGGTTAGTTTGATTGCTAAATGGCAACCAAAACTCAAGCAATTGACGTTGAGAAACATTACTTTTGATCGTGAGTTTGTGGAACGTTTACATAAGGCTTTTCCAAGACTCAAAGAATTTGTGGCGAGAGAAAGTGTCATCAAAAAAGAAGGAATAGAACAAATCATTCACACAAAGATCAAATTCACTGTTATGAAATGTGATTTGGATAGCGCACCATACATTAGAGGATTGATTACTGGTCTTCGTATGGATATCATTGAATAAAAATTTAATAGTATTTTGCGCAATGAATAACTGCTGGCCGAACTGTTCCTGATACGTTTTTAAACGCCACACCTAACGATTCGCTATTTAAAAAGAAGGTAATTTGACCAAGTCGCAGATCCAATAGAACTCCAACATGTGCGTTATGACCAAATGGTTTGCAGTATTGTTCTGAAACTTGTTGTCCAGAGTTAAACAAGAATCCATCATTACGCAACATCCATCCAGTATGGCCATGCACTTCTGTAGAGTTTGTATCCGCTACAGCTCCAACGTAAAACGCATCACCTTCTTGTGACCACGATTCTACTTCCCAATATGTTGATACTCCAGGACTTGCAGACATATTACCAACTATCATGTAATCGCTTTCGCTTGGGTGTCCACTACATTTTACGGACTTCCTATCGCCAGAGAAATGGAATTCTTTGGGAAGATAATCTTGTCTCCAACTACATCCAACTAGTGAGTGAACCCTGGACCATGCAGATTTTGGTGGCGAATATCCATTCCGTGTAATTGCCAAAGTTCTTCCGCTGGGAGAAATTAGATTGCGACCTCCTGGAGACAGATTTCCTCGTCTTATTGGCGATGATGTATTGGATCGCGCCGGCGAACGTGGTGAGGATGTATGCGAGCGTCTGGGTGAGCGTGTGGGATTCGCTGTACGTCGCGGTGATTCAGATCGTTTCATTTCATTTAACACTTCATCCTGTAGCTTTCTAATTTGGTCTTTCAGGATAAAGTTCTCAACAGTCACATCTTTACACTTGCATTGTGCTTTAAATTCTCGAAGTAGAGCTTCGGCTGTTTCTGTTCGTCGATGCTCAGCAGCTAGTTTTTCTCTCAGCTCTCTTAGCTGTTCGTTGAAATCTCGTTCTGATATTTCTTTTTTGATTCTGTACTCGCGGAACTCTGTAAGTAAAGCATCGTAATTTTTTGCTAATACATCTGATGACACTCTACCTTTTCCATCCCCTCTTAATCGTACATCATCTTTCAACTTTTCAACTTCTCTTCGTAGTTCTAATGATTCTTTTTGCTGATTACGTAACAGCTGTACGTCTGTGACTGCTCGTTGTTTTTCCGCTAGCAACTTGTTTTCTGTTTCTCTTAGTTTTCTATTAGCGTCATCCGCATCTGCTCTTAGTTGTGTAATAAGCGTTTGTAGTTCTTTGTTACTTGGTTCAGCTATCTTATCTGTACTTTGAGGTACATACTTTTTAGTATGCGCATGAGACTCTGATCGCTTCTTAATCATTGGTATTCGAACCGGAGCTGCACTTAATTCTACTATCTCTTCCATGACACTGGTATCTGTCCACAGTTTCGCAAAGTAATCTGAACTCAATTGACCTTGTCCGTCAATGAATCCAAAGACTAAGGCTAGTTCCAAGAACGAAATACTATTGTCTTTGTTCTTGTCTATAACTTCAAAAATCTGTGCCAACTCTTTTTCTTCGTTTCCCATGTCGAGCCACATCTGCTGGAACTGATATCTATCAAGAATAGCGTTTCCAGACGTGTCGTATTTGCAAACTAAGTTGTATAACCTTCCAATATTTACTACTCGCGTATCCAGGTTCTCCACACCTGTACTCGCCATCTTCGTCCACCAATCGAACATTTCATTAAACTCGACTGTTCCCGATTGGTCATTATCCATAACATGTGATAGTGCTTGTACCGTAGCTTCGTCTAGTATCTCTTCAGGCAGTCCCAAGTCAATGAGAACAGATGGTAGTTGCGACACATTGACAACATCGTTTGTAGAATTGTACTTTCGAAACACACCCCTTACTACTGCTTTGTTCAAATGCTTCGTATGAGCTAGAACAGACATTATAATGTTTGCTCTGAACTCGTGGTGCGGAAGACAACCTGTATGAGTCAGCAATTGTTTCACGGGACAATAACCCGAGGTGTTGTTGAAGTTGTAGCAGAAGTGCCTCACCCACCTATAAACTTTATAGTTATTGAAAAATCTAAACCTAAAGAGCCAACAGAGTCAGATGTTTCTGAAACTACAGAAGATGAAGTAAGCTAATGAATCCCACTCATTCTCTACAGAGCTCTGAAGAGGAAATGGAAACTTTAGATGGTACAGAATCATCTTCAGCTTCTGAATCTGATGAAACTTCTGATGACGAATCAACAGCAAATACAAATATACACGAATCTGAAAAGGATGCAGTAAAATTAGAAAAACAAATCAAATACGATATCGATGCACAGCAAATTACTATAGAAGAAATTTTAGAACGAATGTCGAGCTATGGGCAAGTAAGAAAAGATAAGCTTTATGAATCCAACGAGCATAAAGACGCTGCTATATCCGATACTATTTCAATAGAGAGTCAATCCATTCTAGTTGCAAAACTATTGACTGTTACAGAGGTGCAGACGGATCTTTTGATGTGCGAAGTATACACAGAACCAGTTCCGAAAGAGAAAAAGAGTAAAAAGAAACATGGAGCAGATATTGGAGTAAATACAGTCAGTGAGACTTCAGAATTGTCTCAAAGCGAAAAAACAAAACCTTCGCTATTAACAAGTGATACTACAAAAGAATCAGCAAGTGCAATCGTAAATACAGATCCAGTCCGAGTATCAAGCTATTTTGAAACTACAACAGCTACTCAAACATCGCTTACCTCAAAATATACCGACGAGATGGTACCCAAAGTCGAAACGATAGCGCGAAACATGGGAATGGTGACAGATTCTGAATATGTACGAGACATGAAAGATGCTGCCGTAAACACACTTTATGTGCGAATAACTACTGCTGTAGTAACAGTGAACGTGGGTATTCAGAGCGAATATGACGAAAAAGATACTCGCGAAGTTAGCGTTGGCGCTACAGTTCGTACACTCGAAGCATCAGTAAACACTGACGAGGAACAAGTAAATGTTGTTAGGATAGCAAGGAGAACAATTGACATTGGTATCAGTACTGAAGAAAAAGAAAGTTATGATGCTAGAGTTGGCACAGAAATTAGAACTTGTACAGCTAGCACGAATACAGTTGATGATCGAGCTCTTACTCGAGAGATGGGAATTGGAACATATTTACCGACTTCAAATGCAGCTTCAATGACAGGACCAGAGCTACTTTCAATTCAAAATTCAACTTCAAACGCTAGCACCAATACAGAAGAAAAGCGCGGAAGGGATGCACAAGTCGGAACAGATCGTACACGTTGTGGATCTATTGGAGTTAATACCGAGCAAGTTTTTTCCAGACATGTAGACACTATGACAGATACAAATACGGCAAAAAGTGTAGCTATAAATACCGTAGAGATTGTCAAATCTACACGGGATAAAATAGTTGGAACATCTATTCGCATGGCAAACAAAGAAGTAGAGACACGTGTAGAAACAAGAAGTACATACGCGAGTACACCTCATGTAAGAAGATTAGATGTGGAAACAAATACAGATGCGCAAGAAGAAAAATTCACTAGAAGCATTAGCATTGGCACATCAATTACAACATCATCTGTAGGAATAAAAAGGATACCTGTGGATTCTATAAAGCGACGATCACCAACTCCCATAGAATCAAATTCTGATAGTGAAGATGAAAAGAAGAGACCTGTAGGGAAACGTGTAAGATTTGCCACAAGCGATTCGGACAATGAAGAATTCTCTCGGTCGCCCAAGCGAGGATCTCACTTTGATATAACACCAAAGTTAGTTTCAAACAAAACCAATTCAAAATGGAAAACAGATGACTACGAGATTGCATCGTCCCTAGAATCGCGAGCAATATCACCAGGAAAATACGATTTGACGCAGCATCGAACGAATTCGCCTACACGACTGGATAACCGCGTATCATCACCTGTAATAATTCAATCCACGCAACCACCATTAGAAATAGATACTCGATTTTCGTCGCCTACACCACGATATTCCACAACTTCTCCACACAACTCTCCGACTAGAATTTCTCGACAAACAGATGTACATACCACATCACCTACCAAAATCTCAATTATCATTGGAGATGATGTTATCAACATTACACCCACTTGTAACACTTTGCCAACAAAACAACTTAAGACGCCTACCAAAGCACCTGAATTGCGACAAGATTCTTCTCCAACTATGCTTCAGACTGAAGTTTTGTACAAGTCACCAAGGACTCCAGATCATGAATGGTCTTCTGATTTTGTCATGATCAAAAGAAGAAAAACAGCTTCGAATTCTGGAAAAGACAATCGAGATTTTGTATGGTACCTCAAAAACAAACCAATTATATTTGACACCAGTTCCAAGAAACAATAAATAATTTATTCACGTAGATTCGATACTAATATCGAAGTATTGCGTTTCTATCTTCCCTTCAAGTTTGTCGTATGGCCTGTTGCGTAGCTCTACGTTTCTAACAAAGTTGTGTTAAAATGTCCCTGCAGTTCAGTTCGTAGAAGACGGGCTATTATTGCGAGGTTCTAATGAAAATTAGCTAAGAAAGTAGCTAGATGAGCTATGGTTCCTGTTACAATCAGATTTTTATGGCTACTGAATTTTTTGTCACTTTTTATAGCTTAACGATGACCAAATTTGTCATTGCATTAGAAATCAAAGGCAAACATGCGATCACAGAGAGTATTGTACACTGCTCTAGTTTGTTTTCTGTTGCTAGTCAATAGCTATTGTGTTTTTAATGGCACACCTGTTGAACCTGGGCAGTTTCCTTACCTCGTTTACATTGTGATAAACACGAATCACCCGCCGAGCTACGCGTGTGGTGGAGGTCTATTAAACTCTCGGTATGTGGTTTCTGCAGGTCACTGTAGCTGGGGTGAAGATATGTTCATCATTGTTGGACGGATCGATGTAAATGGCTATCACACCTCCGATATAGTGCAAGTCAACAAAGTCGTGCGACCTGACAACTACAACATGAACAACATCTTTGATTATAACGATATTGCTATATTCGAGCTTGCCACGCCAGTGGAATATGAAAAAGGCGTGTTTGAGTATTTAAGTGTTACTCTTACACCGCCACCAGTGGGAACAAACTTGACAGTAGTTGGATATGGAATGTTAGATAGCTATGTTGGAACATCATTAGCACACTACGGCACTATTAATGTTGCTCCCGACGGTGCGTGCAAATTTGATTCTTTCCGTAGTGAAGTTTCATTTTGTTCCGACTCTGAGGATGTGTATTCATGTGCGGGCGATAGCGGATCGCCAATCATTACCAAAGTCGATGGACTTGATAGTTACACTTTAGTTGGCCTAGATTCATACGGGCATGCTGGTTTGTGCGGCGAGAAACAAGTTGATTCAGTCATGTCACAAGTAGCAAATATGACACAATTTATCATTGATAATACACCACTAGAACCCGTTCAATTTGTAAATATTACGTGGGCTATTCCAGAAACAACTCTTCCACCAGGTGTTACTACGACAACTGCGCGCCCAACAACAGCGAGACCAACAAGAAAAGGCGAGACAACTACAAAACCTCTATCGACAACAGAAAAACCAAAATCAAATACGCCATCTATCGCTGGTACGAGCGAAGCTACAAGATCACCATCAGCAACATCTCTCAGCAGAAACAGTGGAATATCCATAGTTCCATCACTATTTATTCTTGTACTAGTAACACTAGTTCATTTATTATAAAATTCTTTTAATTCGTAAAAGTATCGGATTCTTAGGTACAATCGAGAATCGTACATCTTCTTCTGGTTTTTCTTTAGGATTCATCAATTCAATATCGAATTTGCTCAACAGTTTTGCTAATAGTAACCAAATTTCCATCTCGGCTAATGGTTGACCAATGCAAGAACGTGGACCTGCACTGAAGGGCAAATACTTGAATTTGTTACGATCTAGTAGTGATGGATTATCAATAAATCTTTCTGGACGAAACACGTTAGCGTCATCTCCCCAAATGTCAGGATCATACATGGAAATACAAGTCATGAAAGTGACATTCGTACCTTTGGGAATAAACACACCTGCAGCAGTGACATCTTCCGTAGTATACCGGTGAATATATGGCGCAGGACTATGCACTCGTAACACCTCGTTAACAACTAGTTTGGTGTACGGTAAACCTTGTTTCAGTTGGTCATAATCTGGAATTCCATTTTCACATTGTTTGATGAATGCTATGGCCTCTTCTTGCACTTTTCTTTTCATTTCGGCGTCATGTGCCAAATAGTAAAGTGTGAATGATAATGTTGTTGCTGTTGTGTCGGTGCCTGCACCTAGAATCTCGGCACTATCACGCGTGAGCTCTCCAGTGGTTAACATGGGGTAGGAACCTTCTGAAGCGTTTATCAAGTTACTTAAAACATCATTTCTTTCTTCTCCATCTTTTACTTGTATTCTTCTCTTGGAAATAATTTCTTTCAATATGGCGGACCATCTTTCCCAAATACGTAAGAAACCACGTGTGAGTGGGAAAAAGAACATGAATATGCGTGGAAGTTGGAAATATAAAGCACTAGCGAATGTTTGTTCGATGATATGTCGGATCTCACCTTCTGGTTCTGCTAGTGTATTGAAATCAACACCGAAAATTGAATTGGAGACGCTATCAGTTGCATATGCAGAGATTTGTGGAGTTACGGCGATTGGTTTTCCGGACTCCGATGCATCTTCCCACTGCCTAACTACCTTGTCTGCGACTTTATTTATCGCTACATCTACGACACGTTTGATGTTGTAGTCACTGAACGCTTTGTTGCATAGTGTACGATGTCGTTTCCATTGGTCATAATTGGTCGAAAATAAAGACTCTGCTTCATCAGGGAAATACTTGTTAAATGTTGTCTCGTTTGGATTAAAATTACTCATTTGTGCAATGCCAGGTGGTTTTCCGAATTTTCGTACCTTGGTCACTAGTATTTCTTTGGCCATTTCTGGTGAACTAGTGAACAAAAAGTTTTCAGAACCTGCTGTGACCTTCCAAGTTGCACCAATCTTTGCATTTGTTTTGAATTTCTTTGCATTTTCTTCTTGGTCCCGTGGATGCAGTAAAGCAAACTCTTTACCAAACAGAAACAGGTACGCAAACGTAAAGTATGTGTAGCCTGGCACGTGCTTGAGTGAATTGTATGCTCTGTAGAAAGCTATGCAGTGTACTAAGAATACACAGACGCAAAGGGACAATATCAAGTATAAAATCATTTGGCCAAACAAGCAAACTTTATGCGTCTTTATTGTAATGAGGCTCCAGTTCACAAAACTACGCTCCCATCATGTAATTGCACAGCGCTCGGTTGAATGTGTCATAACCATATCGACATTGATTATCTTTTACTAGGAGCAGTATGAAATTTGAAAGGTGGAACTTCAAGTCTTTAGATAGAGAGCTAAACAGAATAACTTTTGCCGCGGATGGTTGCTTGCCACCATTAGTAAATTGTTTGGTATCTAAATACCAACGTTTCACAAACAACAACACACATGAACCAGCAGGATACACAAGATACACAAGAAGCTCAAAAGCAACCTGAACAGCTAGATGCAACACAATCTGAACTCATTGCTAAAATCTGTGCTGACCTAGGGCTACAGGGACTTAAGGTAGTTTCAAACGAAGAGTTTATGCATACTCTAGACGACCAAGACGACCCAAAATTATCGGTGACGCTAGATGGAAATATGCAACATATTACAAATACTGAAATACGGGATTTGCTAAATAATAAACAAACATCGGAATGATTCGATCCAGAAAAACAATAGCACAAAATTTTCTATTGTGTGAAAAACAAGATCTACAAATGACTTGTCCAAATCCAGGCCATGTACAGAAACGTAAACAAGGAGTGCGCAGGTGTGTTGACCAAATAAATTTTATACAGCCGTGACTTTGTGTCACTCACGAAGTAATTTTACAGCTACTTCGTCAAGTGTTTGAGTTTTGAGATTAAAATCATGACTTGTTTCGTGGAAGCCAGATCCGTTACCAAACAAACGTCGAATATTCATTCTAGCAGCAGTACCACGGTCGTTATTTTTCTTGTACTGCTCTTCTGCCTCTAACGCAGCTTCTAATGATGTATTTCTGATCTCATACTTGACACCTTGCGCTTTCTCTGCTGCTTCAATGATATTCCTCCAAGTTGTGACTTGTCCTTGCACACGGACAACTCCGTTCCTTCCAACGCTTGGATCAAGCAAGGAAGCGACCAAATACTCTCCAACGCTTAACGTTATCGTCAAGAAAAGTAAACTTACTCGTGAAAGGAAGTGGTTGATATCTTTGCGTTCAAATCACCAATTACATTTGCTGTATGATTCTTGGTATCGATATCGTAGACAGAAGGTGGTAGCGTAAAGAACCACTCCATGAAAGCACCGTTGACGAACAATGTGTACGAGAACTGTGGATTTTTTTGTGCTGCTTCTTTCAAATATTGTTGAATTTTGACCTTTCCTGCATAGACTGGTTCATTTTGTAGTTGGTTTGTATCTGATCCGAATTCGCTAGGATAGAATCGTGATACGCCTGCTTCGACTGCTGCGTCAATGAATACGGTTTGTCCTGGAATGCCTGGTGCGCCGACAGCACTAACGACGTTATTGTATTTTTTAAATACTTCGATGAGTGATTCTTTGTTATCAATTTGTGCGACTTCGATATTGAATCCTTTTTCTGCTAATGCGTCGTAGGTTTTCTTTTTTTCTGCATCATCTAGAGATGATTGGCTGGTGAGTGCACCAATAGTTGAGAACTGGCCTTTGTGTCGCACGAGAGCATCTGCGAGATGAGAACCGATATTGCCTGTAGCACCGATCAACAGAACTGAAGTCATTTGTTTGCTTTGCGGTAAGATCCCTTGGTTGTTCGCCCTATTTGTTTGGATGAGGAGTTTCTAATGCGCCGTAACGCGTTGTGCGTGCAAAGTATTTCAGCGATACTAGGAGAGCTTTTGGAGAAATTGAAGCATAATTTTACGAATAGAACTATTAGATTTTCAATATTTTAGTGATAGATGTATTTCTAAACCAAAGAAAAGAATGTTCTCCAAACAAATATACAAGTAATATAGTTTTTATAGTTACAGATGTTCATCATCTGAAAAACCATCAACGAAGAAATGTGACGTTTCCAACGTGTCGTCCACTTGATCGATAAAGGTTTCGTCTTGTTGATGCACAGTTTCTAACCCAAAAGAGTTGCTCATAAATAAAGCCATAACATCCGCGTCGCTGGATGAATGGTCTACGAGTTCTTGTTGGGTAATATCTAGTGGTTCCTCTTCCACAGAATCAATAGTTTTTTCTTCCAATAATTCTTCCTGAACGGGTGAAATAGCAACCGGTGGTGTGATCGACTCTTTACTCTTTGTCAAAGGTCTATTTTTGTTATGTCGCAATTGGTACAATCCACTAACACGTGTTAAAAAGTTACTCGTGAGAACTTACCATTTGTTACACAGTGAACCGTTGGGCCCTTTACGCCACATTGGTGTTTCTGTTGTCTTACAGTTCATACATTCCTTGTTTTTTGTAGGTGAAGCGGTAGTTTTTCTTTTTGGCGAAGCAACAGTTTTCTTTTGGATACCATTTGACTTTGGTTTTTTGGTCAATTTTGGTTTTAGTACTGTTGCCACGGTGACTTCTTGCTCGGGTTGTAATTCGAACTGTCCTTGGTGTGGCATAAAGAAATCGTACCGCAGGCTCGGTGACTCTTCTGTGTAGATCATGGTTTGTGGGTCCAATTCAAGGGTATCGTCCACAGATACCATTTTTGAAGGCGACAACAGGTTCGCATCGATCATCCATTGTGGGTTTGGGAATTGAGCGAAATTTTGTAGGAGGAATGGAAAGTACACGTTCGGATAGAGAACCTCTGGTTGTACGATACGTTCGCGATCTCCTATTTGCGTTATCATCCTCTCTTCAAAGGTGGTACAGTACTAGTAGGTTGTCCTGTTGCCAATGAAATAGAAACCGAGCATGGGACAAAACTCTGGTTGGCCGCATATCAAAATCAAAAATTTCATATTCGTGCTCCATAAACAGGCAAATGTAATCCACCAAGCGTGAAAAAACATCATGCATCTACAGACCCTTGGTTGTGAACCTTTTCGTTGTGGTACAATTATAACCGTGTTTGCCAGTAATTAAATTTATTTGCCTCGGTCAGCTTAGCTATTAAAATTCCACTTGTACTCACCTTCAGACTCTTTCTTGTTGTTCACAAACTTTGCACCCTTGACAAGAGCGCCAGCTCTAAATTCACCTTGCTCCAATCTCGTTGTACCTACAGTCAGTGATCCCTTCTTGAATTCTCCACCATCGAACATTCCAAAATAGATTTCTCCAGTTTTCTTCGTTAGTGTTCCAATACCCTCCATAGTGTTAAGTCCCGTAACTTCACCCTGATAAACAAACTTTGGATGCTCCAATTTTACAAATCTCTTCGATTGTTCTCTTGCCATTAACCAATACATAACAAATCCTGTTATTCCACCAGCAATATTACCAATATGCATCGGTTGATTCAAGGGTCGAAACATGCAGACTAAATTATACAGAAATAGATACAATACAATCGTGCTGATTTCAACATTGAGAGTTGGTTTCTCAGATGATTGTGGAACTCGTTTGAGTGGTTCGTATAAGCCATATGCGCAAATAGCACCCATGATGGCACGATAAGCACCACATGTTGCACCAGTTATTCCACGTACCCTCATGTACGCTAACTGTACGAGTCCTGCCACAACACCTGATGTCATGTATAGTGCTCCAAATCGTTCAGTTCCCATACTCCATTCAAGATCACTCACAGCGTACAAAAGTGCAATATTTCCTAGAGTGCTTATCGAGCGTTCATGTGCGAACATGCTTGTTACGATCGTGTGAACACGTCCTGCCATAATATTTTCTACTGAGAGTTGTAGATGCCGTTTGAAGAATTTGCTTCTGTATGGTATAAATTGTAGTAGATTTAGTGCGATAACTGTAGTGATAAATGGGTACTGTTTCGAAAATACTTCAGCGTCATCGACATACTTTTGCATATCGACTCTGCCTTTGTACCACTCGTGTATCGCGTATCCTGCAGCGACTGCTACAAGTCCACGTGCTATCATTGTAGCTGTTTGAAATCTTTTTTTAAATGTTACCAGCTCTTCTAGAGTTGGTTCTGTGTTTGCTTGTTTTTGCGTGCGACATGTTGAAAATGTGCGAAGTTTTGTAGGTGTAAAAATTATCGTTCGAGATTTTGCGAGTGCCGTTACGACAGTTGGTGAGCGTGTCAACGTGCGCAACATTATGTTTGTTGGCAAAGTTTCTTTTACAATTAGAGAAGATGGATTGATGATTTTGTCATTAAGTACGTTTAGTAATAAACTACTCGTCGTAGCTGAACGTATGCACAATAAGATCGAATAGAACAAATTATTGAAGAACACGATCGTGCAATAGAGACTACAACAAGAGCTAACAGCGGAAAAGAACAGTACTGTGGATATTGCACGTGACCTCAACACGCTACTATTTCGCATTTTGCTTCAACTGGCACGAAGAGCCATAGTATACTAGTTCACACCGATTGCACGAATTCTTATTAATTATTATTATTTTCGCTACATAATGGGGACGCATATTTACAACTAAAATACGCATTAGAAGTTTGCGGATACGAGGGGGAAAAGTGAGTGATTATCGATCCTTGGTTTTCAAGATGTAGCCATTTTCATTATTCTTAACCGACAATTTAATTTACACATAACGACGTGAAACACCATTAACAGTATTTACGCACATCAATTTAACAACAAAATGATTCACACAGCGATGTTCGACTACATGACACCCGAAAGTCACCTCTACGCGAACACCATTATGTAACCTCAGCAATATGGTGTGTTGTGCTGTATCAACGATGAAAAGACGGCAAGCCCAAGGTTGACCATTCTACCCCATAATAGCAGTTTATCATGTTCAATTTTAGTGAAATAAAGTTGATGTTTCCAGAGGTAAATCGGATCACCCAATAGTTTACCATCAAGCAGAAGAACTCTATGCCGGTGATTCGAAGACAGAG
>JAESGV010000507.1_pt1 | contig 17264 bp, 10 predicted proteins | sample 9269781 | NCBI WGS metagenome assembly JAESGV01 (sample SAMN15741586, study PRJNA653496) | algae metagenome | isolation source: Tildeniella torsiva UHER 1998/13D and co-occurring heterotrophs from... | place: Slovakia: Slovak Paradise National Park, Hrabusice, Kosice Region | collected 2000-01-01 | reverse complement strand
CAATTGTATTTACTATTATTTACTGCATAGATTGGAGTTGAATCAATGAGGTAACAACTCTGTCAAGATTTCCATTAAAGTTTCTAAGCAAATGCTCATTCAACTTTCTGTTGGGGAATCCCATGTTTTCTAAGGCTTCTAATTGTCCTTGGTAGGATGAAGACTCTACTCTTTGAGGAAGCACTTCTTCAGTGGCGATCTCATTTGTACTTGGGTACAATGGAGCACTTGGTTCTACGAGTTTTTGTTGAGGTTGTTGAGGCTCTTGCGATTGGGGAACAGGCATCACAGGAACGTGGGGTCTAGTCATGTTATGTACAGCTTTTTCAATGCCATCAATGGTGATGTTATTTCTTGAAATGAAGTCTTTGACCGCATCTCGTACCTTGGTGTAACAACACTCACCAGTTCTGTTTTGTTGGTTTTGGTGGCATCGTTGGAACTTCTTGACTAGGAAGTAACCTACAGGAATGGCAATGAGCATGGTACATACTTTACAGTTGAAGAGCATGTACAATCCATAGGCAAGTGCTACCTTGCGCCAATGGGTTCTTGCATGTGCGGTGAGTTTTTCATAGGTGGCTGGGTAGTGATGGCGAGTGATGAACATGACCGACATTAAACCAATAAAGGTCAAGAAGGGATGAGTAAAGATAGAGTAGAATAGTCCCAATATTACGGCAATTCTACTTGGCATGGAAACGCCACAACGGCCACCGGTTGATGGGCTGCAACTTGATGCTCTCGAGAAGGGACATCCACCGGATGCTGGTTGGGGAGCAACGTTCGCATGTACCGGCTCTTCTACACGTTGAGGTAGAGGTGCTGGTGTTGCATTCAATCGAAGAATATTGTGTTCATTCCAGGAAGATAAAATATCTTGGAATTCTTGGCTAGTAGAGAATGTCACCAAGTCGTTCTCTTCATCGATGTAAACCCAATCGAGTCTATTTTGAATACCGAACAATTCCTTGACTGTATCTTCAAACGTACTGAAATTACTGTTTCTTGCAATGTTCAAACGTCTGGTGCCACGCTCAAGGATCGATATCTTTACTGGGATTGATGCCATTTCGTTTTGTGAGTTGATTTGAATACCAAACGCTTGTCTCACTATTTATTTTTGAAGAAGCTACGTGTTCGGAATTCAAAAACGTGTCCGCTTCGAATTGTAACGCGCTTTAGAAAGGAGGACGAGCAGCGCTGTTGGTTTTATTAGAGCTGTAAGCTATTGGATAGTGCAACACACGTGTTACCTCCAGCTGCGATATAGCTCGCTTTAGATAAGCCTGTTCTTGTTACTCTAGCTGTTGGAGATGCTTGCCAGGTGTGCGTGGCTCCCTTCTCGTCCAAAGCGAGAACGTGGTTCTTTCCTGCGACCAGTTGTACAATCTTCTTGTTTCTTATTTCACGAATTCCGATTGTTTCATCTTTATTGGTATCCAACTTGAATACCACACCTTCTTTGGACAGTCCATACAACATTGGGCCGGCCGAAATTAGATTGGTAAATCTCTTACCCATCATGAGATGAGTCCAGTTTTCAGAATCGTATTCGTTCATCTTTCCAGTGTAGTACATGGCACCGTGGCAAATAGCCAAGGTGAACGTGTCATATGGGTAGATTCCGTGAGCATATTTAATGTCAATTAATCTTGGTCTGGGGACAGTTGTTTCGCTGCTAACTGAAAGTTGATTGTCCAAGTTGTTTCCAAAAGCCCATACATCGCCATTGTGACATTGAACAAAAGAAGTATTAGGTCCTGCGTATACTTGTTTCGCATTTGCTGCACCTGGTGACAGCTGGACTGATACTGCGAACTCTCTAGCTTCGTGATCACCAGTCCCTAATTGTCCGTATGTATTGTCTCCCATTGCCCATGCAATATTTTCCTCTAATAGTTGTTAGAGTGTAAGTTACCATACTTATGAACAGAAGATGGCTATCTCCAGCAGCTATTTGCGTGGCCGATGTGATGCTATCAATTCTTTGAGGTTTATCGCTCGCAGAAGAGCATTTGTAGATCTCACCTTTTTCTGATCGCTAGTTAGTTAAGCATGAAGTACGTACCGGTTAAAAAGTAGCTGGCCTTTGAGGTGCAGCATATTTGTACGACATCTTCAAGATCCAGAATTATCTCTGGTTGTGTTTCTTTGGTAGTCCACCCGTATACGTAAGGCGCTTTATGGAATCCAAAGTCCTCTGGCGTGATTTGAATAAGCAACTCTGCTTCTGCATCGATCAATGGAATGTTCATGTTTGTGTTTCTAATACGTTTGATAGGAGCGTTGATCAATAGAGGAGACCTACGGATAAATGTATAATCGTCCAGAGAAAGCTCAACAGTTCCCAATAGTTCATTCGTCCAAAAATTGTTTACGTTATAAATCTCGAACACTAAAGAGACATAGTTTGGTCTACACCTCCAGTACCTCGTGAAAGAGTGGAGAAATGTTGGATTGCTACCAAGTATTGCTCTTGTTTTCACTTTATCATCGTGGTGAATTCCACGTCTATAAAATTGTACTTGTGACTTCACTGTTTGTCCTTGTACACAAATGTTACGCGCTTCGACTATCGTGATAGTCACACGCATGATGATCTCGCGATTTGTTGGTTTGTGTGACCCAATTCCATAGAAGGATTTTAACGATCAATCATTGGAGCCAACTGAGCGAACGTTTGTTACTGACATAAAAGTGAAGAAAACTTGCACAAGAGAAAACAAACAGGCTGATTGCTCAACATAAAAAACACAATCTTAATTTTTAGTAAAAAGGGGAGATGAGGGAATCGAACCCCCGACCACCTGCACCCAAAGCAGGTATCATACCTCTAGACTAATCTCCCATTGTGATAATGACCAGAAATTTATGGATATGGCACGATAATTATACTCACATTGATTGTGCATTAGCCGTAAATTGCTTAACACTAATAGCTATAGTATAGCCTGCATGTTGAATAATTGGTCTATGACGTCGTATTAGGAAAGTACAAAGAGAAGAACGTTAAATAACCAACTGTTCCCAAAATGATAAAAACTATTGCTCTAGCGTTCATAATAGCGATTGCTACGTGTGCTCCTGACTGCAACTCACGAAAGCTGTTTTGTATGGACAATGGACCATGTCCTAGTGGCTACAAGAGAGCTCCCACTGTCAATCCAGAAAACGGATGTGCATTTTGCGACGCATGTGTAGCTACAAGCTATTCTAGTACGCCGAAGGACTGTGGAGAACCTCTTTGCGTAGATAGACCATGCCCATCTGGTTCTACAAAACAATTGAATGTAGTAATACCTGGTGGATGTAAAAGCTGTCCTGTTTGCGTAAAGCAAGTACCTGATATTAAGGCACCAACAGACTGCAAACCTCCAATTTGCCCTCAAATACATTGTCAACTAAAAGTGCAAACAAAAGATGACAGAGGATGTCCTGGATGCCCAAGGTGCTTAGAACTGGAGTTTGGAATGGAAGACGAACACGAGGTAAACGAGGCATTGAACACGTACATTGATGAAGTATTAGCATCAGCAGATCAAAACACAAAACCAACGTGTCCTAAGCTCGATTGTCCCAAGTTGGACTGCAGATCCCAAACAATAGGATTCGACGCAAATTATTGCTTAATGGTGAGTATCAGCAACTATTCTAATACCTCAGTGTCCAAAGTGCAAATATCACCCATCAGAGCCTCATTATTGGGATTTGAAAGATAAAGTTGAAATGTCTGAGACATGGCGAGCACCTGCTCCATGCCCCAAACTAGATTGCCCTATTTTAACGTGTAGAGTTCAAGTAACTGGTGTTGATTCTAAAGATTGTCTAATGGTAAGATAATGATCATATTATGAACTTACATGTAGTGCCCCAGATGTAAATATCCAGAGGGAACACTTTCTCGGGAACTTACCGATGCTCTTTCAGATTATGAATAAATAGTTTGAAGCAATTGAGGACGTTTATTGCTCATATGCAAATTGGAACAATTCAGCATTCTTCTTCAACGTGTGTTGCTTGAAGTTTGCCAAGCGACTGAAATCAGCCTTGGACATCTTGAATATTTGTTGGAATTCAGTATCGCTCAAATATTGTTCTCTCTTTTGTGGGTCAACACCTTCAGGGAACGACTTGTTACCATTCTTCAATTGTGCATATGGATAAACTGGCATTCTACCACCAGTTTCACCAACAACCGAACCAAACTCTGCTTTCACTCTTCCAGTAGTATCTTGCAACGAGTTCAAAGTGGCTTGAATCAAACCACCTTTGGATCCCTTCATGGTAGTGAACAATTTCAGATCTTCTTCATCTTGTTTGCTCAATCCCAATTGCGAGTATTTACTCTTGCTTGCAACTTTGAACTTTTTCTCAGCTGGTTGTTGTGGTTTAACTTCTTCTTTTGGTTTATCACCTCTTCTCAACGCAGCTTCCCTTTCTCTTCTTTCTTGTTGTTGCAAGTAAGAACCATATACGAATTCCTTGCTACGATTTTCACTGATACCCCATCTGGTTTGTTCATTGAAACGGAAACCAACGAATTGTTTGTATGGTACAACAAATTTGAAATTCTTAACTTTGGCCAAGTTATCTTCCAATTGCTTTTTCATCATGCGAATTTCGTGAGCAGTTGCATTGGGATGTTCCGCCAACCAATCCAAAACGGCTTGTGCGTAATCGTCAACATCTCTTAATTCATCCTTGGTCATACCCTTTCTTACTTCTTCGTTGTTGTTCAAAATATCTAGAACCTTTCTTGCATACTCGAGTAAATTATTTCTTTCATCTTTGCTTTCCAAAATAGAATTAATTGTCTTTTCTAGACCATCTTTTTTCTTTCTTAATTCTGCCAAAGTTGCCTTGTCACCATGTTTCTTGACCCATTCGATAACTTCATTTGCTGTATCGTCAATCAACTTCTTTTCGTCATTGGTCAAAATGGAAGCCAGTTGTGCATCATTCTTGATACGATCACGAATGTTTGTCGCATAGTTGATTAAGTTTCTCTTTTCCTTGGCTTTGTCAACAAGTGGATTAATCTTGTTTTCAATTTCTTTTCTCTTTTGGTCAAAGTCACGTTTGGTTGCTTTTGCGGCATTCTTGTCCATCCATGATTCAGCATCCTTGATTGTATTTTCAATAGTCTTTCTCTCTTCGGCAGTTAAATTGGCAGCCAAATCTTTATCGTTCAATTGGTCTTTGGAACTCTTAATGAAATCGGCCAACGCAATCTTGGCATCAACGCGATCAACAATGGGTTGCACAACACTTTCCAATTTCTTGCGATGTTCCTTGATTTCCTCAACGGTAGCATTTGGTGTCGAGTTCAACCACTTGAGCTCTTCATTTAATTTGTCGGTAATCTTTTTCTTTTCATCATTGGTCAAGTTGGCTAGTAACGCTTTATCTTCTGCCAATCTCTTTTGCAATGCTTGTGCATATGCCAAGAAATCCTTCTTTTCTTCTGCTTTTTCAATCAATGGTTTCACTAATTCTTTCAACGAGTCCAATTTGCTTTGTACTTGCTCTGGCGTAAGAGTTGGTGAATTTTGATTCAACTTGAGCCAATCTTGAGCATCTTGAAGAGCAGCATCGACCTTGCGTTTATCATCAACACTCAAATGTTTTCCAAGTTCTGGATCGTCTTGCTTTTTCTTTGTGTCGTTAATGTAATCTTGCATATCTTTGGTCAATTGAGCACGTTTGACAATGGCATCGGATGCACCTTGTAATTGTTTCAAACGATCTTCCAATTCAGTGCGGGAAACTGGTTGCTTTTTGGTTCTGTTCAAAAAGTCCATATTCTCATATACTAAATCTTGTAGCATTTGTTTCTCACGATTTGGAATGTGACTGGACAAGGAATCATCAAGTTTGTCGGCAATGGATTGTGCAACATCGTTCAACTCGGTACGTAATTCGGCCTTCTTGACAATGGGATCCAAATTCTTGGCAATGTCCTTGTGTTTGTCGCCGATTTCCTTTGCAGTTGCAGTTGGTTTACTGTTCAACCAATCTTGAATGGCACGAGTTTGATCATCAATGGCTTTTCTGTCTTCGTATGACAAGTCATCGAAATCACCACCAAAATCGTCATTTCCTGCTCCCAAGGCACCACCCAATTTTCCACGTAAATCGCCAGCATAGTCGGACAATGCAGCTCTCTTTTCAGCACGCTCGAGCACTGGTTTAATCTTGTTCTTGAGTTGTTCCAAATAGTCATCAACTTGTTGTTTGGTAGCTTTTGGATTTTGTTCCAACCAATCTAATGCAGCTTGTGCGTTATCGTTAATTGATTTCTTGTCAGTTGCACTCAAAGAGTTCATAATTGGATCGTTGGAATCGTCCAATTTGTTTTGAATATTCTTGGAATAATTTTCAAGTCCATCACGAGCATCAATGCGTGACAAAAGTGGCGTAATCTTGTCCATAAATTCTTTCTTCTTTTGTTCAATCTCTTTTGGAGTTGCTGTTACACCCTTTGTTCTTGCCCATTCATTTGCATCGGCAATAGCGTCTTGCAAATCTTTTCTTTCCTTGTCGGTAACAGTTGGTGCACTGGCGGCCAATGATGGGTCAGTGTTCAAACGATCACGAGCGCGATTGGCTTCTGACGTCAATTGTTTCAACTTGTCAGATCGTTCATACAATGGTTTCAAACGATCGGCCAATTGTTTCTTTTCTTTGGCAATATCTGCAGATGATGCGTTTGGATTCTTTGCCAAAAAGTCAATAGTTGGTTGCAACGCAGCTTCGATTTGTTTCTTTTCAGAATCGGTCAAACGTGAATCATTGGCGATTCTTTCACGAACAGTGTCGGCTTGATTGTGTAAATCACCACGATCTTGTGCGGCTTTGATAATATTATCAATCTTGCTCTTCAATTCCTTCTTTTGTTTTCTTACATCTTCAACAGTTGCTTTGCCGCTGCTATCTTTACCAGTGTTTTGTTCTAACCACTTCTTGGTCTCTTCCAAAGACTTTTCTAATTGTTGTCTTTCTTGTGGGGTCATGTTTGATGCTAATGAACCACCAGCACGATCTTGGTGCATTCTATCACGAATGTTGTTGGCGAGTGCATTCAAGTCGGATGCTTCTTTGATCTTTTCCAAAATGGGTTTGGTCTTTTCGTCAAACTCTTTTTGCTTCTTTTGAATTTCATCCTTGGTTGCATTTGGATTATTCTTGACAAAATCTACTGCGTTTTGTGCGGCTTGACGTAGAGCGTTGGCATCGGCTTTGCTTACTGATGCTTCGCGTTCCATCTTTCCTGCTTGATCTTGAATGGAGACGGCAGCTTGTTCCAAAGTGTGACGAGCTTCGGCATTGGCAATCAATGGGTTAACAGTGCGTTCCAAATCTTGAATCTTGTTCTTGATTTCATCAGTCTTGGATTTACTGCCATTGTTGTCCATCCATCTCAAACTTTCTGCAACAGCGTCTTCGATAGTTTGTTTCTCCTTGTTAGTGAGCTTCTCAAAGAATTCTGGGTCTTCCTTGACCTTCTTGCGAAGATTGTGTGCCAAGGTATCCAAATCTTTCAACGCTTGAGCGTGTTCAATCACTGGCTTCGATTTGTTTTGCATTTCGGCAATCTTATCCCTGATTTGTTGGTTTTGCTTGTTAATGTCTTGTGGAGTACTACGAGCATTCATTGATGGCAATTTGGCAACAAATTGCTCTGCTTGATTGATTAAATCTTGCAAGAGTTGTTTCTCTCCAACATCAAGCTTGGCATCGTCTAATTTTTCACGCAAGCTCTTTGTCAAGTCGTCCAATTGCTTCTTGGATTCTGCCATCTTAACCAATGGAACAGTCTTCTTGTCCATTTCCTTACGAATGGCCTTAACTTCGGCAACTGATGCACCTGGGTTCTTTGCCATGGCTTCCATCGCTTTATCAGCTTCTTGGTCGATGATCTTCTTCTCTTCTTCGGTCAAAAAGTCAAACAAGTCATCATCTTCGTCATTAATTCTATTCTTCATCTTGTGTGCATAGGCATCAAGTGCGTTTCTTTCCATAGCACGAGCGATGATGTGATTAATCTTATTTTCAAGTTCTTGCATCTTTTTGTTAACTTCGTCTTGTGTTGCGTTTGGATTCTTCTTTAACCAATCTTGAAGTTCCTTGATAGCATCTTCAATTTGTTTCTTTTCGTCTTTGGTCAACATGGTGTTGAGTGGATCGTTTACGTCATTGAGCATCTTATCCATGATCTTTTCCATGTAGTCGGCAAGTTGTTGACGTGCTTCGGCATCACTCAAAACTGGTTTGGTAATTTGATCAAATTTGCGTCTTGCAGCGTCGATTGCCTTTTGTGTTTGATCCTTGTTTGACTTTTTGGTGAAAGTGAGTGCTTCATTAATAGCATCTTCGATCAACTTTTTCTCTTGTGGCGTCAAACGATCGGCTAGTTTCTTATCTTTGGCCAAACGGTCTCTCATGGCATTAGCACGAGATTCCAAGTCCAAACGAGCGTTGGTGCGTTCCAAAATGGGTCTAACTTTGCTTTCTAAATCGCTTCTCTTTTGAGCAACGAGTTCTTCAGAAGCATCGTTTTTAAGACCTCTCTTTGGTGCTGACCATGCAACAGTCTCTTCCAACGCTTGTTCGAGAATTTTCTTCTCTTCATCTGTCAACAATGGTGCCAACTTTTTATCTTGAAGAACTTTACTTCTCAAAGTGGAAGTGTAGTCGTTCAAGTCACCACGACTTTGAGCAGCACCAACCAATGGGTCAACTCTTTCGTGTAATCTCTTCAAGGTTTGTTTGAGTTCCTTTTCTGACATATCTGGATTTCTGCGAACTTTATCCAAAGCATCACTGATGGCGTCATCAACGAGTTGTCTCTCCTTGTCGGTAAGATTACTTGCTAAAGAATTTGGTCCTCTATCGGCAAGTCTTTCACGAATACCGTAGGCAAAGTCATTCAACTTGGATTTGGCTTCGGCACGTTTCATAATGGGTTCGGTAATCTTGGTCAAGGAACTGTACTTGTCTTCTAATTGTTCCTTGGTTGCATTTGGATTCTTCTTGATCCAGTCTAAGGTTTCTTGTACTGCTTCTTCAATGGTCTTCTTTTCGTCAGGTCTCAAATTTTGAGCCAATTTGACATCATTGGCGGCTCTGTCTTTCAAATTGGTTGCATAGTTGTTCAACTTTTCGTGAGCAGCAGTACGACCAGTAATTGGGTCAGTATTCTCGTTGAACTTGTTCAACTTTTCACGAACTTCATCAGCAGTTGCATGTGGGTTATTTTCCAAGAATTCTAGTGCCTTCTTGGCTTCGTTCTCCAACAACTTTTTCTCTTCGTCAGAGAGCTTGCTCAATGGATCGTTCACTTCACGTACGCGTTTGCGTAGACCTTTTGCAGCTTCTTCCAACTCGTCAACTACAACGGCTTTCTCAATAATTGGTTCAACAACCTTTTTGAGGTTTTGTAACATCTCTTGGAGCTTTTCTGGTGTGAGTTCTGGGTTATCGTGCATCTCATCCAAAGTACGTTTGATCTTTTGTTGAATTTCTGCCAAATCGTCATCCAACAAGTCGAAATCTTCATCTTCGATACGTTTCTTGACATCATGAGCGTATTGTTCCAATTTGTTGCGTTCCATGGCGCGATTCAAGATTGGTCTAATCTTGGCGTCTAGTTCTCTTCTCTTAGCGTCAATCTCTTCTTGAGTTGCGTTTGGATTGTTCTTGAGCCAATCTTCAAATTCTTTAATGGCTGCCATAACGGCTTCACGCTCTTCTGGAGTCATATTGTTGTAAATTTCAGCGTTGAATTTATCACTGAATGGATCCAACATGTCTGCATAATCAGCCAAAGATTGTTGCAACTTGGCAATGGCATCTTCTCTGCTTGTTGATGGAATGAATGGATTGTCAGCTGGGTAAATTTCATCCCAATTGGTTTGAGCGTCAAGAAGTTTCTTCATCTCTTCAGCTTCCTTGCGTTTACGTTCTTCTTCTTCTTTTTCTCTCTTCTTACGCTCTTCTTCTTCGAGTTTCTTGAGTCTCTCACGTTCACGTTGGAGTTCCTTTTCGCGCTCTTCACGTTCTTTGCGTTCTTTCTCTTCACGTTCACGTCTTTCGGCATCACGTTTCTCACGTTCGATTCTTCTTGCTTCACGTTCACGTTCTTCTTGCTCTAAACGTTCCTTCTCACGTTTGGCAGCTTTCTCTTCTTCGAACTTTTTCTCACGAGCTTTGTTTCTCATTCTATCTTTGATGTCGAGTTTTCCAGCGCCAACTAGCACGGCAGAAGGTCTCAAACCATCACCACCATGTTCGCCATTTCCAGCAGAAGTAGTACGAATGTTACCATCTTTGTCAGTTGGTTTCTTGTACTCTGGATCTTTCAAATGATCATCTTCATCAACAACTTCTTCTTCACGATCCAATTCATCACTGATTTCCTTGGCTAAATCACGATCAATTGCTCTATCTTTCTTTGACTTGGGTGCTACTTTACCACCACCAATCAAAGTCAATAATGGCTTCAAACCACCTAATTGACGGATAACAGTCTTGTTCTTATCATCGTTGGACAAATTCCACAATGCACCAGCAGCGTTTTGTTGTACGTTTGCATTGGGATGGAACAAAAGTTCGATCAATGGTGCGATTCCGTCCAATTGACGAATAGCAACACGATTTCCTTGATTCAAAGTCAAGTTCAAAATGGCAGCGGTAACTTTTTCCAAATGAGAATCGTTATCAGTTTTGAGTAAATCCAATAACAATGCCAAAGCGCCGCATTCGCGAATGGCGTCCTTGTTCTTCTCTTCATAAGCAAGTACAGCAAATGAAATGATCGTGTACAACAAGTTCTTGTCAGTGCTGCTTGTTTCAGGTTCTAAATGTACCATCAACGCTTCTAAACCTCCCTTTTCGCGGAAGTCGGCAGAAATTTGCTCTGAAGCGGCCAATGTGAGTAAAGCACCCAATGTCTTTTCGATCATCTCCTCAGAGTCAGATCCTAAGAGTTTGATGATACCTTCAATGGCATTTTCTTGCAACAAGATTTCTCTATTGGCAGAACTGTGACCCAAGTTCCAAATGGCTGCGACTGCGTTTTGTGCAACGGTATCATCTTCGTGATCTAACAATTGTACAAACTTGCCAATCATTCCATTTTCACGGATACTGTCGGCGACACTTTCTGCGGAGCTCATAATAGAAATACACATAGTGCAGTTTCCTAAGAGTTCTGGATCATCGGCTTCGAGCATGTCGAAGAGTTTATCGACTGCGCCACACTCTGCGAGATCGTCGCATACGTCTGGACCAGCGCATGCCAAATTCCATAATGCTCCTGAAGCACGTCCAAGAGTTTCTGGATCTTCTGAATCGAGCATATCAACGATCGATTGGAACTTATCAATAGATTGCAACTTGCGAGTGATACCCTCTTGTAATGTTAGTTTTGATCGCAATAAACATACCATTCAAGCACAAAGAACTGAAACTTCCAGTAACGTTCTTGCGAGTTTCATCAGTGTGTTCAGAAGACAACAAGAGTTGTAGAATTTCTGTTCCCTCGTTTTCCAACACTTGGTTTTGTACTTCTTCGTCGGAAGAAATGTTGAGCATGAAACCGGTAGCGTAATCGAGCATAGCAGAGTCTTTGGCTCCACCGCGAGTATCTAAAAGTCTCAACAATTTTGGTACTGCTCCAGCGTCGCGAATTTCATCTTTACCTTCATCTTCAACAGCCATGTTGAGCAAAGCACCGCATGCTTGTTTTGCAACTTTTTGTGATGCAGAGTCGAGTAAATTCACCAACATGGCGATACCACCCAATTCTCTGATTTCAGCACGTGATTCTTCATCAGAGCAAAGAGTAAACAGTGCACCGACTGCCACCAATTGCTTATTTTCATCAGCAGCTCTCTCGAGTGTTGATAAGAATCCCTTAACCTCAGCTTCGCTGTTAGATCGCTGGTGTCTATGACTTACACATTGATGGTGTTAGACGTGTCTGTCGGTTTTCAAATTTTACAATGTGCTCTTGTTTTGGCAGAGCTGTCACCTATCACACAATCGCAGAATTTAGTTACGTTTATGCTGTGTCGACTTTTGTTGCTTGCGTTTATTATCCACACATGTTATTCGGAGTGGTTGCCATGTTCTCAGTTCACGTTTAATTCTGGGAACTCAATAACGACAGAGTGTACAAATTTCACACTACCGTATTCACGTAGTGTTAGTTCATCAAATATAACAATATTTGCAAAACGATATGTCGCTTCGACATCGAAATTAGGTTCAATTATCGTTCTGGGTGGTCTAATAGTATGTTCCATAATTTTGGTTCTCACATACAGGGTGATTCAGGGTTTCCTCTTGAAGCGTTTGGAGCAAGTATGTACAGTTCAATGGGAGGAAAATTCGACATTATAATACCAGATACTAGGGGTACCGGTCGTTCTACTCTGTTACGATGCTCATCATCACTATCTATGACAGAATGCCAAAAGTCACTTTCCAAATCTTTCGCCGATGACGCTTCTTTGGCAGGATTCTCAGTTAATGAAATCGCATATGATATAATCGATATCATACGCTCGGTACAGCAACCAGGACAAGTAACATACTTGTATGGTCTAAATTTTGGCTCCTATATTATCGATAGAGTTCTCAGATTTTCTCCATCGATCGCTAATGCAGTAGTAATGGATGGCGTTTGTACATATCCAACATGTAACGCCACAGATACAGATGTTTTCGTCAATTCGATGGGCATACAAATACTCGCGCAATGCACTCAAAATAATACTATTTGCAAAGAAAGATTCAATACACCTCAAAATCTACTCAATAGCCTTCAAGAGGTACGAGGAAGATACAGCAAACGATACTGTGGTTTGCTATTACCAGAAACAGTTCCTATTAATCGCACGCTCAGTACTCTGGCAATACATGATCCAAATATACAAGTCACTGTTCCCGCTAGTCTCGCTAGAGGCGCTCGGTGTGATGCGTACGATGCAACAGCCATATTTGCCATTTTGCAATACACTAGAAAATATGTCTTAACAGCATTGGATCCATTACGCTCTGATGTTTTGTATAGGCATATTATACTATCAGAATTTAGCGACAATCTCGATGTGGACCAAGCAACAAAGTTTGACAACAGTGCAACGTTCACAACTTTTTCCCGGTCAACGCTAGCAAAACAAAAGAAAGCAGGTTGGATATCATACACACGTACATTAGTACCAGAAAATACATATAATGGACCAATACTACGACTTAATGGAGATTTAGATCCTAATAATCCACTATCGCGAATACAAAATATTTCGAACGTGATCGTATTTAATGGTGTTGGATACAACACGTGGGCAAATACACGCACGTCGAATCCGAATGTTACGTGCGCTCATTCACTCATCACACAATTTTTCGAATCACCATCGACTACGCTAAACACTTCATGTCTGAATGACTTACAGATTACACCGTTTAGTTCAAGTAGTCTATTTAAAAATGATGCATGGAATGCTCCATTTGCTATCATTATCCAGTATCCTTACGCGCCAGTTCTAGTGTTCATCATACATTCGACACTATTCATATGTTGCATCATTGTCCTTATTGGTGTTACAGTGTTCTATAACAAGCAACCAGTGCGTTCTAGGTTCATCGCTCCATACGTTGGACTTTTAACACTTTTGCACGTTACTGCTACAAACATTTATGGAGGAGCAATGTCTCTGTTGAGTCAACACTCTGCATGGGGAGAGTTACTGAACGCTATTGGAAGTGCATTGATCATGGTAACTGTTGTTGCATTCTCGATGCAGTCGGTGAGATTCTACATTTTGCGATACTTGTATCAGAACATGTCTACATCTCCATCGCATACCAAACAACTTTTATTGTTGAAAATGTTAACTTCAAATATCACTTTTATTGTAGTTCTAGTTGCTACTGTGATTTTGTGGGCAGGATTGTACTTTTTGGCGTACTTTTACGAGGGAGCATTTAGCGCGATCACGTATACAGAGTTTGCGTGCGCGTTAGTGATATTAATTATATTACTGATACTATTTGCCATTGATCTTGTGTTTATCAGCAAAGTTTGTAAGAACAATTTTCTGAACGCCTTTTTTGTTGATGATCCACTCTTGTTTCGAGTTGACACAGCTATGTTGTTGATCAGTTTTGCATTTTTCATTTTGTACAATTTTCTTACAGGTGTCGTAGACTCTTATACGTACAATATATTCCAACTATTTGCGTATGGGTTTGGCATCATGTTTAGTGGTGGTACCGTTTGTATTGGCGTGTTAGTGGGATACATAAGAGGGATACGGCCAAAGCAGCATAGCGACAAGTTAGATAAGAATGAAAGACTTGCATACATGCTTCAAGATGCAAAAGGTCGCGAGTTGGTCTCCAAGTACGCAAGAGCAGAATTTAGTTACGAAAACGTTGCAATCGTTATCGAGTTGAATGAAATTTTGCCAACTTTCTCTGAAAAAACAGATATGGAAAAGTATCAACTTGTAGACAATATTGTGAACACGTATTTAGATCGTACTTCGACAATGGAAGTCAATGTACCTGCATTAGTCCGCCAAGCTGTTATTGCTCTTCACCAAAGACAAGCCGTTGAAACCACTCAAGGAGAAGGTCAAAAGATTATGGAAGAGTTACACAACGCAGCAGTTGTGACGTTACTTGACACGTACAGTCGATACGAGGATACTAGAGAATGCAAACACTACTGGACGCTTGTCAAAACAGCTAGTAATCTTAAGATTGACGCCTAAGTTTAAATTGTTATTATGTTTATATCAGTGTAGATTTTTGTTTCTGCTTGTCTAAGTAGATTATTCCGAAATACAAACTGTCTATAAAAATTGCGTATTAGTGGGTATTGGAAGGGTATGTTTGGATCATCGCCAAAATTGACACTGAATGATATATTTCGAGCTGTTGTGACACATGGATACAACTTTGTTTCGAGATAATCACGTTTGTACTCATTTGTTGCGTATTGCACTCTTCCATTCATAGTTGTTATGATTTTACCGTTTGAAAAGTTCCAATACAAACCAATAGTGTCATTCTTAGTGAACTTAGCCATGAAATTTATGAAAGATGAGAATCCAGAGTTGTCATAGATGTGTCCATCGTCACTAAGAGTTAAAATCTTTGATCATGCTCATACCTATGATATCCAAACGATTGATGAAACCATCCAGTCTGAAAGTCAGATGGTGTCAAGTGCAGTGCTTACCATTGCGTCATTATATCCAATCGGACTCAAGCCTATACCGCATGAAGGCTTATACTTGTTAGGTATACCGGTAAGTGTAATTTCAAAGTATAAGAAATTAAATTGTCGTTGCAAAAATGGTATTTCAAATTGAACTATGCTTCTGGTGTCGTTCCAATCGGTTTCGTCTGTAGAGTATGTATGTCGTGGTGTGTATGCTGGTAGTATTTGACGCGCATGAATAACGCTTGTGCTCCAAGGCAGAGAGACATCAAGGTGCGGCTTCAGTATTTTGGCGTCAGTTTCACCAAACTCACCGTCAATGAGATCTTCTGTGTCTTCCATTTTTTTTACAATTTTTATTACGCTTTTTGCCACACAGCCGTTGTCGACAAAACTGATTCAATGCAGATTCCAAGAAGTTGAACAGTGATTGGCGTACACACAACTAGCTTTCAATTCCAGAACAAAATATAATTTCAAGCAAAATTTTAAGAATTGGGAGAACAAACTTGGTCTAAATATAACACAACACGTACAGTTGTCGCAGTGCGTTGCAGAAACCCGCATAGTATCACTAAAAGGGCTGCGAGCGTAAAATTACAATAGAAAACACAAATGCCCAAAGTGACTCTCTCCGCAGATAGAGTACAAGAACTAAGTCGTTCATTAGAGCAAGCGTTAGAACAACTTCGCAACGATACAAGTGCTGACTCAAGTGGTTGGTCAGAATTATACAGTGATGACAAGATGAAAGCGTATCAAATCGATGTACCAAACTGCTATATTAGAAAGGTCAAAGGTGAAGCCATCGTAAACACATCAATGACAACACATGAGTTTTTCGACTTTATTGATGGTATGAAGCAAATCTTCATTCTGACATGTAGAAAAATTAAATTCAGATCCATGTGGAATGATTCCAGCAATGTTTATCAACGCTAAGTTATTAGACGCTGTCCAAACAGTGAAAAAGATGAAAGCAGATATCGAGGGCTGTATTTGAGCTTGCTTGTAACGATAAAAGATCTGACGTGCGACAGCTGTCCAAACATCTTAAATTTTTAAAATGAGAGCCGTACTCGCTGTAGTTCTTTTATCGCTCGTTGCGGTCCTTATCGCCAAGAAAGTAGACTTCACTCTCTGTCTTGACAATCCACCATTCACTATTACCGATATCGATGTACAACCAGACTCAACAGTCAAGCCAGGTGTGTTGGTTTTCTACAATATATAACTTTTTAACAGGCGAAACCATCACCGCCACCATCAACGGTGTTAGCAAAGTTCTCGTAACCGGCGGTACTTTGTTGTCCGACATTTCTCTTGACGGTGTTCCAATTCTCGAAACTAAATATGACTTATGTAGCGTTGGCGTTGGATGCCCAATCAAACCAGGTCCATACCATGTAACCGTCACCCAACAAGTCACTGAATTAGCTCCACCAGGAAACTACCAATCCAAGAATCAAGCATTCGACCTCCAAGGAAACCGTCTCTCCTGCGTTATGATCAACTTCACTGTATCTGGTTAAACGTGTTTACCATCAGCACATATTTTCAATCTTACAAATTGTGTAAGCACTGGAACCGCGAGTGCAGAATACTTCTTTTTCTTCTTAAGCATCTTCATATGTTTTTTGGATTTGTTCTGCTAGGAAGCATACAGCAATAAAATACAAAATTTGATCGACCTAAGAAGCACCATTTACATCAGAATGATTTTTACAGAACGGGCTCATTCAATCTCATTGATAAACGATTCTCACGCCTCTTCTTGAATGCACTACCAGATCTCAACTCTGATTCCAAATCCAATAGAATATTCTTATTGTTAGCAGCAGGTACTTTTGATTTCAAAAGCATTTCTCTCATTCCTGGTTCCTTTGGTTTGTTTGTTGGTTTACCAGTAACAACAATCTCTGGTGCACCAGCATTCTTCTTTTCCTTCTTTTTACGTTCTTCTTCTGCTTTGAGACGCTTCTCAAGAAGTTGGTTCTTGGTCAACTTGTACAATTCCAAAAAT
>JAESGV010000506.1_pt1 | contig 17304 bp, 16 predicted proteins | sample 9269781 | NCBI WGS metagenome assembly JAESGV01 (sample SAMN15741586, study PRJNA653496) | algae metagenome | isolation source: Tildeniella torsiva UHER 1998/13D and co-occurring heterotrophs from... | place: Slovakia: Slovak Paradise National Park, Hrabusice, Kosice Region | collected 2000-01-01 | reverse complement strand
AATCCACTCAAGGATCAGGCAAGGCTGCAAAGAAAGAATAATTCTGAACAATATAACTCTTTTAAACCTTTATTTGTTATATGCGATCTAAATGTTGTTGTATTGCTTTTAGAAAAACATAAAAGCAATACAATGGTTCAAATTCTTAACAATATACAATTTATGAATAAATACGATATGGGCTTAAAGGAACCCAACCTTCTTGTGACACAACTTCTTCTACATTAATCTTTTGATGTTTTGCATACTTTTCAAGCAAAACTCGCCAATAAAACTCTGCACAATCCTTACTTAGAAGAACCTCTCCTAGTGCTTCTGCTCTCATAAGAATTTCCATTACACGACCGTGATATTCATCTACCCATCTTAGCTTGTGAGGCAAATCGCTCAAATCTTCTTTGATTGGTACATATTGTACAAATGGTGTCAAGTGTGCAGTATGCTTCTCAATTTGTGACTCTACGCTCAGTATCAACGAGTTCGAGTACAACTTTTTTAACGGTACTTTGGGTCCTAGTATAATTTGGTATTTGTACGCTAGTTCTGACTCGTGTGGTGCTTTTCTATCAAGTAGTTGTCCACTTGTTTTCAATTGCGCCAACTCTGCTTCTGAACACGTTTTACATTCTGTCAACTTTGCATCCACTAGCTCTGGATATTTTGCACTAAACCTTAGTAGCGCTCCTACTGTTGATTCCATCAACGGTTTCGATGGATTTGAATACGTTCCTCTATACACTGCGATTCGTTTCCGTTCATCAAATGGATTCTCTTGTTTTAGTAAATCTATCTTGTGTTTTTCTTGTGTTTCCCAAATGTGAATGGCAGTAGCGTTTGGAACTGTTATTGCAACATGATTGGATGGGTCAACAATGTTAAATATGATATTTTGCGATGTTGGGATTGATTTTCCAGTGTAAACAGCGAACATGACGTCTGGTATCACAAAGTTACTAGTTACGTCGTATAGCATATCGATCAACGCGTCTTTTTCATCTGACACTTCACTTTCTTGAACGTAAATCTTGTTTTTCAGGATGGCTATCCTAATGACATCTTTTCCTGCCAATCCATTGATCATTGTTTCTGTAATCATCATGTTTTGGTACATTGACTCGTGAAATATCGTTTTTACTTTTTCGTTTGAAAAGAATACGCATGAATTCCGTGGTTGATGGTGGTCTTTTGCAAAATATGACCTAAATCGTGGTATAAACCTTCTTGTAACGACTTGGTTGATGAAGAAGAGGTAAATAAGCAACACTCCAAGAAGGAATACTATGGAGAGTGAAATAGAAATTATTAGTGCTTTTTGTTTTGGATTCGCATCTTTGACTATCGAACTTTGCATCGCAGGTAAGAAACTAGTTTTTCTTGGTCGTCGAGTTTTCATTTGGTCGTCAGGATCGACATCGACTTTATGTTGCTCTCCACTCTCGATAAAATCAGCAGCGAAGAATTCGTCGGACAATTCTTTTCGGTGTGTAGGTCTCTGCTGTATGAATTCTCCTGTGTGCATGTTTTGACAGAGTTGACACGGCTTACAATCTAAACAAACAAATTAAGAGCGGGAACACAGGATGCAAGAAAACACTTTCTTGAATCCACAAGCAAATGTTTCCCTTTCGAACTCTATGGAAGATGCGATAAACGAATGTGAAGATCAACTTACTGTTAGTATGAATTCGGTCATTTGGAATCGAGGATCTATATTGCACAAAAAGCTAACGTTTGAGGAGAAGGTTATTGACGCATGTTTTTGTTTGTTTGATGAGTCGAACAAGAGCGCAAAATGGTTGTGTGTTTTACTAAGTACGCTTCGATGCTCAATATTTAACTGTGTAGGTGAGAAGGTTCAAATTTACGTTCCCAATGGTGATTCTTATTCGATACCCTTACCGTGTCAAATCAAACGACTGTGGATATACAACAATTTACTCTTATTAGAACGATTGAACCCTGGTAGCAGTAGTGGTCCTATATTACTGAGTGTATTGCATCCTTTGGAAGGCTGCAAACCAGTCGCGGTGGTATCGAGACCAGATGGAGTATCACTAAATGTTTCTACAGACAGGTGTGAACTTTCGCAAAATATTTAACATTGTACAGTTATAATGAAGAAGCAGATGCAGAATTTCTTGTCGATCCAGCAATAACGCTTATTAATGTTGATCGTTTCGTTATTGCCTACAATAGTATTTGTCAGAAACACTTTATTTATGATGTACAAATTCAAAAAGCAGAGGAGACGGAGCACAACGAGATTGCAGACGATGATTACGTAATAATAGTTTCAAACGTTTAACATATTTAGGAATCAACATTTTCTTCGGATCCTAGGTTTGCATTTGACTTTGATGCAGCAATGTTGACTAGTGAGGATCAAGCACTCGAGAGTGAAGTATTTTTGAAGCGAATTCGAGTCAAAGGCGATAAACAAGCACTAAGAGTATGATCATTGCTTGTATGACTAACATGTTAGGGAGAAAAAGCAGATACTATCGTAGTTGTAGATGCAGATCCATTATCACTTGCAGTTTTGAAATCAAATGATGTTTACATTTTTAATGCCAAACAAGTTGATAATGTTTGGGAAATGGCATACTGGGGAACTCACAGAGGAGTTAAAGCGATAGCAAGCGTATGTTACCCAATGTTTTAACTAATTAATTCAGGCATCTTTGAAAAGTGGCGTGTTAGGAACTCTAAAAAATCCTCACAACATACTAGTCACACTTTCTACTCATGTATCGATACTTTTACACGGCAAGTATGAGATTTGCAGATACCAATTCGGAATGCCAAAAGAAATATCACTAGCTGGTGATTACGTCAAGGTTACCACAAACAATCGAACCTATAGAACAAAAATAGGAGTAGCAAGTACAAGTGACCTGGTGAACGATGTTTTCCATATTTTATACAAAGTTTTACCAATTGAAGTGTTTGCATCGCTAGTAAGAGATTTTGTGAACTCCAGTGAAGGTCAAGACGAATGGTTATTCTTTGAAAGTATCTTGATGAGACTGATACGCGGTAGAGCACGAGAAACGACGAACGTTTCTGCATGGGAGATGTTGAATAATCCAACACCTATCGAGGTTCAAAAGCCGGTGCAAACAAACCCCATGCACTTTTTACAACACGCTCCTATCGTACTAATTGCACTACATTTGCTCTATGAAGATCTAAAGTTGAACACACTACGGTGGGAAGAGAATAAGAAACTATGCAGAATACTAGTCGGTATTGCTAAAACAATTGGGTGGAGTACATATGTTACCGTTTATGAACGTGAGTGTGGACCACAGAACATCGAAGTTGAGAATGTTTATCCGGTATGTGCAATTGATTGGCAAATTAACAAATAGATGAACACAGAAAATATGCAAACACCGAACCTAAAGTTCTCCCATCGTTCTCTATTTTTAAATGGTGCTATCGTGCCATCTATACACCGATGGTTGAATGAAATACTAATCTTTAACGAGTTGGAATATTTTCCACTCATTTTTGATGAGTGTCATAACTCAAGACGTATTTGTAGATTATATTGGCTTTTGAGCGGAAGAGTAAGTATCTTGAATAATATCTAACAAAATAGTCTGAAGATCCTTACGGAACGCCAGAATCGCATGTATCACTTGGAAAGACACCAGAAGAAAGAGCAGTGATTGCAATGATTGAAGATGGATTCCACTCTATCGAAGATCTTGCTCACATTCCATTTGGAATCTGTATTGCCTTGCGAGAAGCTATGGCGATTTGTAGAAACACTCCTCCTACTGATCTTCCTGCTCCTATGCAAAAGAAATTGTACACTTTACTCGTGCGAGAGGATTTACTAATGGAAGAGTCTGCCGATGACAACTTTAACATGCTTCACGCTTCGAACAACTACAACTTTGAAGACAACGAAGAGAATCCCGAGAGCAACACGCAACTATCCAATATGTTATTTGAGGATAGGCGATTACAACATGTCTATAACATGTTAAACAGCACTAGACCAGTACTCATTCGAAGAGATTTATTGAACATGTCAGAAGATGATTTAGATGGGTTCGATCCAAACAACGGAAGCACAGAACAACAGAATATTCTTCACAAGCTTAAGTTATTAACTCAATCGTTACCAATTGGAAGAGGCATGCTCTCACTTGGTACCAAGTACGCAGAAACAACAGATCGACTCAAAATTCCACCAATGGTATTGAGTGCACGTCTAAAACGTGGTCGTGGTTTTATCGGAATCGATTTTGGAAAGATTTTCAATCCACACAATCCATGGCAACAACTTCAAGTCACACAAGGACCAGTAAGAGAATTTTGAACAAATTTTAACAACATAGTTACCAAATGATAACCATTGGCCTGACTTCCACAACGCTGTTGCTGCTGGTTTAACATTGTCAAACAACCATCTTGGTAGAGATTGGATTGGCTACCATAGACCTAAGAAACCAAACTTTGAACATGCAGGACACTTGCTCGCGATAGGCTTGCAGGGATGGCTTGTGTTAAACCAAATTGATGTTTTCAGTTACTTGCAACAAAGACACGAAGCAACAACAATTGCAATGCTCATTGGTTTGGCTGCTTCCAAGCGTGGTACCGAAGACCCTGACGTTACTCGCAGTTTAACAGTACACATTCCCCTTTTAGTACTCGATCCAGAACTAGAGATGTCATCAACAGTAACAGCAGCGGCTTTGATCGGAACAGGTTTATTGTATCAAGGCAGTGGCCATATTTTTATGACAGAGGTGTTGTTAAATGAAATGGCTCGAGTACCAGTTGATGATACGAGCAATAGAGAAGCTAACGCAAGAGAAGGATACTCACTGGCAGCTGGTGTTGGTATTGGTCTCATCAACTTGGCAAGAGGATCAAAAATAGCACCACCACCAGGACTACAAGACCTCAAAGTCGATGAACGATTGATTCGATACATGACAGGTGGTATTCGACCTGATAATGATCCATTGCTCGTGGCGCGAAAATCATTAACAGATCATTTCACAGCACAGTCAAAAATGAGAGAAAAAGTCACGTACAGCGCTAAAATTCAAGAATCGGAAAAACTTGTGAATGTTGATGTAACTGGTGCTGGAGCGTGTATCGCGCTAATGCTCATGTATTTGAAGTCACACAACGAAACGATCGCATCACGTGTTGCGTTGCCAACTACAAGATACCTACTAGACTACGTGAGACCAGATATGGTTCTACTACGCGTGTTGGGATACAATATGATCATGTGGAATACAATTGAACCAACAGAAGAGTGGATTAAGCGCCAAATTCCAGAAAGTATATTGCATGACATGGATGACCATCTTCGTACTGTTTATGCAAATGTTATTGCTGGTTGTTGTATGGCTTTGGGTCTAAGATACGCTGGCTCGCAGAGTGAGCGTGTAGTCAAACTGATTCGCAAGTACATGCAAATTTTCGAACAAGGAAGAGCAAAATCGATACATTTTTCAAGAATAGTTTCCGATCATGCACTATTAATCACAATTCTTGCTCAAAGCTGCGTTATTTCCGGCGGAGGTGATTTAGAGATGGTCAAGATTATCAAAAGAATAAGAAAGAAGTTTATGACAGGCGTAGAACAAGAAGATAAGAGTTATGGGTATGTGACGATGATCTTTTAACTAATATCATAGACATCAAATGTGTCTTTCTATGGCACTTGGTTTAACATTCCTTGGAGAAGGTAGATGCAGTTTAAATACCACGAATGAGAGTATTGCTTACTTAATTGTTTCATTGTTCCCAAGATTCCCAATGTCCACGAGTGACAATCGATACCACTTACAAGCAGTTCGTCACTTGTACGTTTTGGCAACAGAACCACGTTTATTGGAAACTCGAGACATCAGCACCAACGATATGTGTTTCGTGCCCATACAAATCACTTCTCAAGGAGAAACAATCCACAGAAGAGCACCATGTCTCCTACCAGAAAAGATAGACCTCATTCGCGTGGAAACAGATATCTATTGCCCAAAGCAATTGAACAAAGCCCCACCTTCCATGATACTACATGTGAAAAAGAGAGCAGGTTACTTGAACATTGGAAAGACATCAAAATCGTTGATGAACTATAGCAAAATTAACAGACAAATCGATGTTGACAATTTGGATGGAGAGTTGAAAGTGTATGCCAACACTTTTGAAGAATCAAGAAATCAAATATACCAAACCATTGAAAAAGATGCCGATGTTTTGTTCGTTCAACGATTAATTGAACAAACATTGGTACAACCACTAGATATGAACACAATGTGGAATTTGAAAATTATGATAACATACTATTATTATATTTGCAAGAGTAGGAAAGAAAGATTACTGGATGGATCGTTCATTGAGCAAGTAAGAATCAAATTAGAAAAGGTATGCTATATTTACTTGGGTTGACCACATAGAATTTGGAAAACAAGTTTGATGGTGTCTTTTTAGAATACTATAACGCAACCGATTACATGGCAACAAAATCAATACAAAACAATGCCGAGTTGATTTCCAATTTGATGGTCGTGATGCCGCTGACTCCTGTTCATATTTTAAAGCAACTTGTAGAGCACTTTAAGTAAATGCTAGTGGGGTACTTTAATGCAAGAACGGGTGTTATTGTAGGTAGGCTATGATAATGTAAGAAGTTGTTTTGATTTGTATTAACAAACAATAGGCGGAAGTATTTATGATTGTTTCTTAGAAGATCGAAAAGTATAGCAAACAAGGGTACATGTCGGAAAAAGTGGAATAACGACAAGTGATCATTAGCATCGAGGGGTGAAGGCAGTGTGGGTGGGACAACCTTATCTTACTCTTGTGGAACAAGTAACTACTCATACTGCAACCTTCTCGTGTACTAGCTAATATCCAACAACACTACAAAGTAGAGGACGTTACCGCTACTGCACGCGACTTCCTTTCGTAATAGTGCGTCAATTAGGATTGTGAATGCCCTGTTAATGGTTCTGAGAACCCCTTTGAAATCGCATAGTTATCATCTATATACCAGGACCGACCTTCGGTGCTACGCTGATGTAGTGTGTTGTTGTCGCTATAATATTTGTATGTAGACAACATGTACTGTAACCGAAGAAAATCAGAATAGTTATTATGGTACATAACAACACTCAATGACTAATGCAGCACAGATAGTCTCTTGAGAATTGAACAAAAAATGAGGGACTGACGTGATACTTAGCATCGAGGGGCATATGCAGTACGGGTGGGACAACCTAACCTTACTCTAGGCGAACAAGCAAATGACAGTACAGCCACCTTCTCGTGATATAGCTAATATCCAACATCACCACAAAGTAGAGGACGTACCGCTACTATACGCGACTTCCTTTCGTAATAGTGCGTCAATTGGGATTTGAAATACCCTGTTCCTGGTTCTGAGAACCCCTTTGATATCGCATAGGTGTCATCTATATACCAGGACCAACCTTCGGTGCTACGCTGATGCGGTGTGTTGATGTCACTCTGTTTTGGTTTGATGAAAGCTCGTTTCACATATACGCAAACATTTTGTGATGATATTATGGTGGCCCGATAATATCAAAAATGAAGGTGATCGACATGATACTTAGCATCGAGGGGCGAATGCAGTGCGAGTGGGACAACCTTATCTTGCCCTTGACGAACAAGCAATTATTCATACTGCAGCCTTCTCGTTTCATAGCTAATATCCAACACGCTACAAAGTAGAGGACGTACCGCTACCACACGCGACTTCCCTTGGTAATAGTGCGTCAATTAGGATTTTGAATGCCCTGTTCCTGACTCTGAGAGCCCCTTTGATATCGCATAGGTGTCATCTATATACCAGGACCGACCTTCGGTGCTACGCTGATGTAGTGTGTTGTTGTCATTTACTATACTTCAGTTAGTGGTCTAGTTGATTTAAAATTTTTTGAAAACGATATTATGGCACAACGGTCGAAGTGGAGTAGACTTATTAGCCAATAGCGTTAATTTGGGAATCCCATATCCGCGTTCACGTATTTTGATGAATTCTCAGTGATATAAACAAGTTAGCTATACACAAACAGCTAAATAAAGCGGTAGAAACAAAACAAAAACATGTTATTGAACAATATTGTTCAAGGTTTCCACCAAGCAATAAACGAAAGAATAAGCGAATTCACTGAAGTGTTAAACGACAACATCATGCTGACCAAAGAGGGAACAATCAAGTATCGATACGACAACACAATCATGGATATCACAGTGCCAGTACGAGAGGGAAAGATAGTCCAGCTCTCATCATGTTATACATTCGCGTTGGCTCTTAGCGAAATCGGCAATTTGTTATTGATCAAATACTATGGCACTAGCCACTATGTCTACTGCATCGAAAGTGGTGTGATATCGTTCTACGCAGGTGGCACACAAATCTATTTCGAGACTGAGACAACATTCTTCGGTGCACAAAGGATCATCCCTCCTGCACCTAGAGGACAGTCAACTAACGTCGAAGACGCAATTGTAAATACTATTTGGAATCAAATTTCGATTCGCGTTGCAAAAGTCGATGGAGAAGCCATAAAATCATTATCAATTGGCCCGAATCATGCTGCGGCAGTAATGGAAGATACTAACACTCACAATACATGGCTTCTCACTTGGGGTGACAACAAAGAACTCCAATGTGGCGACTACCTCTCAGGAAGATCAACAATAACATTTGCAGAGGCATACAATGTTACTATTAACAACAAAGCTATTGCTAAACCAGTCCAAGTTTGCTGCAACAGAGAAGCAACTTGCTTTACTACTGTTACTAAAGAGTTTTTTGTCATGAACAAGAAGGGAGATGGTAGACCACTTCGAGTCGATCTCGGTATTAACGATCCACTAAATATGTACTGCTCAATATCATCACCTAGCATGATTGTCACGCGAGAGTCGGGAGGTGCCATTGGCTTAGGATCAAGTCCTCATGGAAATCTGGGTTGTATTTTCACAAGAGAACACAAGGACTTTTTTGTTCCTGTCAAGTTGTACGAGTTGCAAAGAAAAAATGTTACTCATGTTTCTATGGGCAAGGCACTTACCTTTGTTAAAGCAGAGCCAATAGTTAGACAAATCATTGATTGGCAACGCTTGCAAAAGTACCCATGGGATCTAGATATCATTACAGTCACTGAACGCAAAGGAAGAAAACGTAAAGAGCGTGACGATGAAGAAGCAATGACATCAAATAAAAAAGCAAAATTATATTACGTGTGATTTTCTTGCACTTCCCAAGTAAAACATCATCCAACTTTTGTAACACTCCCAACACAAATGAAGAAGTTTTTCAGCTCGTCAAAGACGCATGATAGCGTAGACGAAGAGATACAAGTAGTTAAAATTCCTAAATCTAAGACTCCAGAAGATATTCACAAAATATGTCGCTCTGGAGACGAAGTCGCTGTTAAAAAATTAATCAAACGTGGCGTAAACTTAGTTCAACTCATATACGAGTGCGAATCCAGTCGCGTTTCGTCTGGACAAGCACCACTTCTCAGTATAATTGAGAGTGGCAACAAGAAGCTCATTCGATACGTTTTATTCGAGTTGAAATTAGATCCACAACGAGCACAATTCGAAATGAGGCAAGATGGAAGACGACATACTCGACACGAAGTAACAGATGCAGTGGTTAGCATGCTCCAAAAATTCAAACCCAATGAAAAAATATTACACGAGTTTTTGGCCATGTTGGGGCCCGAAAGACTCAACGAACCGAATCTTTCTTACGAATACACTAGCGATCGTGATTGGTACGAGCCAAGTAATACTGATGAAGAAAAAGTTTCTACTATTGTAGAGTGTATAATTCGTGGAGATTTTTCGGAATTACAAGTAGTAATCGATGCACTAGAATCATTTGGACAGTTTAAATATCAATTCCAAGAACTAAATTGGGCAGAAAGAAACTACCCTGTAATAGTGCAATACAAAACAGAAAAAGCAGCAAAGAACGCGATAGAGGGAGTACAAAAGAAAGTTCCGGAAATTATAAAAGTAGAAAATACAACTCAACATCGATTGAATTATTTTATTAAACAAGCGTTAGAAAGAATGTAAGTAGATTCTTCTTTGTTTAACAACTTAGACGAGACCAATTGGATGGAAGTTCGTATTTACACTACTTTGCAAGTAGAGAAGATAAAGAGATATGTGAACTGTTAATGTTATATGGTGCTGATCCATACTTCAAAACAATTGACTATGGTGGATATACAGCAATTGATGTTTGGCCAGATTTAGAGGAACTTGTACGCTCACCTCAGAAACGTGTAGCTGAGCTTGGCAGCATTGCCAGAGGCACTGGCGCATGATACTATGATGTCGAGTTTCTATAAAATTTTTGCTACCTCTACCGGTTGTAAGTATTTTCTCAAATAAGTAGCGAAAGCGACCTTGACAAGACAAACAGTCATGAAAAACTTTTTCACGTCCTCGAAGAAGAGCGATTCTACAGATGAAGAGTTGTCAAAAATAAAGACAACACCTCCACCTGAGGCAGCACCAGTTGCACAAACCCCACAACTACAACCACAGACAGTCCACGAGATATGTCGTGCAGGTGATGAGGATGGCGTACGAGAATTAATTGCAAATGGTTTAGATATGGTAAAAGAAATATCAGAACGGGATTCTAGTCGTGTATCTCTTGGACAAGCACCACTATTCAGTGCAATTCAAAGCGGAAACAAATCACTCATACGTTACTTGTTATTTGAGTTGAAAATAGATGCACAACAAGCCCTTTATCAATGTACACAAGATGGGAGACGTCCTTCGCTAAATGAAACTCGAGATGGTGTATTAACACTGTTGGAAAAGTTCCAAGATAACGAACAAATTCTACACGAGTATTTAGCATTCTTGGGTCCTGAAAAAATCAACAAATTGAATATCTTGTACAGTTATAGTGGAGAACGTTATCCATATGAAGAACATGATTCATCAGAGAAAACTGTTCCAACTATCGTTGTTTGCACACTGGGACATTTCAACGATGATGGTAAAACTGAAACTGAACTCAAGAAGATTGGACCACTGAAACGAACTTTCCGTGATTGGCGTTATCAAACGCGACAACTTACAGTAATTGCAGAGTATCTTTCAGAACAAGGTAAGACTATTTCATGAGTCACTCATTCGTAGATGCAAAATTGGCTGTTACCGATTTACCAAAGAGTGTTCCAGAGCTAAAAAAGATAGCGTTTGGTACACAGTCACAACTAGATCATTACAAACATCAGATGTTAATAGACATGTAAGTCGATACTTTTATTACTCAATCAATAGTCGTAACTATTTGCGTCCAATGTCATACTTGCATTACTTTGCTAAACAGAAGAATGAACGTATGTGCAAGTTGTTGATGAGTTATGGCGCAGATCCAAAAATTAAAGCACGTGGGAATAGAGGAGAGGGGTACAATGCTTTCGATATTTGGCCAGACTTGGAGAACATTCTATATACCCAAATTTTCATAATTATTCAAATAGGTAGTGCTGCAAGAGGAACAGGATCCAAGTTTTGTGACGTAGAGATACTGTAAATAAATTACGAAGTGCATAACACCGTTGTAAGACATTTTTCCAAACAAAAAACAGAACACCACTAAGAACTCAAATGAAAAACTTGTTCTCGTCATCAAAGAAAAGCGATTTAACAGATGAAGAATTATCGAAAATTAAAACAAAGACAACACCACCTCCTGCGTCTGCATTTCCTGTTGTCGTACAGGTAACACCACAAAAGAAACCAGAGACAGTTCACGAAATATGTCGCTCAGGTGATGTTATCTCTGTGCGCGAACTTATCGAAAGTGGCTTAAACATGCTCGCAGAACTATCTGAACGAGATTCAAGTCGCGTTTCGCAGGGACAAGCGCCATTACTTAGTGCCATCCAAAGTGGCAACAAAGCACTCGTTAGATACCTACTATTCGAACTAAAATTAGATGCACAAGAGGCGCACTATCGATGTTTGCAAGATGGTCGACGACATACGATGAAAGAAAATAGAGATGGTGTTGTCGCAATGTTGGAAACATTCAAAGACAATGAACAAATTATTCACGAGTATTTGACCATGTTAGGTCCTGAGAGAATCAACGCACTCAACATTGCTTATCACTATAGCGGAGAACGCCACGATCGATACTATAACGACTATGACGCCGAAAAACCAGTTTCAACAATTGTTGTTTGCACAGTAGACAATACGTATCAAGGCACAAGCGTTACCAAAGAAATAGAGGCGTATGGACCTTTAAAACACAAATTTCATGAATGGTCAGACGAGTCTTACGCAATAGTAGTTGAATTTGTGTCCAAAAAAGGTAGCGTTGAACAGTTCAACTCATATTTTAGATGCAAAAAAGGCGGTGAAAGAACTTTCAAAGAAGTTGAAAGAATTAAAATTTGAGTTTGGAACAGAGGAAAGATTGCAATTTTCGAAACGTTTAGCGTTAATGAGGATGTAAGTACTATATTTTTTAACTCACCAAATAGTCGAAACCAATTGAGTCCAATGTCATACTTGCACTATTTTGCAAAAAAAGAAAATGAGAAAATATGTCGATTGTTGATGAGTTATGGTGCTGATCCAAAAGTCAAGGCAGGTGGACGTAGAGGAGGTGAAGGTGTTCACACAGCTTTCGATGTTTGGCCAGAATTGGAGAACATTTTTTACGTTCCCATTTATAAAATCATTCAAATGGCGAGTGTGGCAAGAGGGGCAGGAACCAAGTTTTGTGACATTGAAATTGTTTGGTAAATGTATTCTTCCATATCACGTTGAAAGCACCTGTTCCCATTAGATTACAGCAGTTAAGCAACGTCGAGCTTGTTTAGTACCGTGGTTGGAGACAACACGGGAACAGCAGGTGTTGAATGCTTCTTTTAGTATTAATAATATTTATTCTTACACGAGCCCAGCTGGAGCACTAGTTGTATTTGAAGGGAAAACAGTTCTCATACCAAGCTCTTCTGGTGGTATGCCGTATTGTTGAAGCTTATCTGATATCGTTCTAACGAGATCATTATGTGCCTTCTTTAGTTTCTCGCAATCGAATTGTAAATCCCTAATTTGTTTGTTCTTTTCTTCTATAACATCCTCCATTGTACTTGTAATGCTTCCTAATGTATTCTCATCAAGTTTGCTGACCTTCATTATTTCTCTTAGTTGTGCGTCTTTCTTCTCGATGGTTTCGTGTAGCGCTCCAACTTTGGTTTCGAGTAATTGATTCTTGAATGTAGTTTTCTTTTGTACATCGTGAATTGTCCGTTCGAACTTCTGATAAAGTTCATCTCTTTCTTGTTGTACATTGGCATGACTTTGTTCCAAAATTTCGTGCTCCCACTTAAGATTCTTTAGTTGCTCTTCGAATTGTACTAATCGTTTCTTAGCTTCTTTTAGCGATAATTTGTCTTTGTTATAGTTTGCGAGTTCATGACGAAGTTGATTGACTTCTCCTAACGCGACTACCAGTGGCTCACTCAAACGTTTGTTATCTTCGGCAATTTCGAACATCAGCTTTTCATTAATAGCTTCATTCTTTTTCATTGTAGCAGCGTCATCTTTCAGCGTTTTTATGAGCACTAAGTTATTCGTCGTAATGTTGTTATAATAGTTTCGAATTTCGACAAACGCTAATTCGTGTTTCTTCATCAACTCTCTTATGTGTGTATTCTTTCGTTCTTCGATCTCTTCACTTTCTTTCTTAGCACGGTGCTCCAAATCTTCTCGTAGCTTCTTCATCTTAACATCGTATTTCAGTTGAATTTCTTTCAATTGTCTCGAGAAACCATCACGTTCGTAAGTTATGTTCTTATCTTGTTCTAGTTTAAGCGCTTTTATAGTTTCTTCGTGTGACAGCTCCATCATTTTCATTTCTCGTTTCAAGTTACGTTTGTCGGCTTTCAATTGAATATGTTTTTGTTTGAACTCGTCGGCTTGCATCTTCAACGCATTTTCGCTTTCTATTTTTAACCGATCGATAGTGATTTTTTGTTCGTATAATAAGTGTCTCACTTTTTGTTTGTAGACTTTCAATTCAACCTGATGTCTTTCTTCCAATTCCTCCATTTCCCTATCCTTGTTCCGCAATTCAGCTTTTAATGTTTCTAATTCTTTTTTAGTTATCTCCCAAAAGTTGTTAATTCGGTCACGCTCCAATTGAAAGTAATTTCGAAGTTGCTTCTCTTTTTGAAGCTGTGCTTGCGTCTCTTCCATTGACGGTGCCGCTGTACTCTCCAGTGGAGCATCCTCCTTTGGTTTAGGTTTGGGCTTTGGTGGCATTCTATATTGCTGGTCTCGAAGTTTGTAACTATTGTTTACAGTGACACGGTCCGCTTTTTCTGGTCAACTTTGTGGAGCCGTTGTACCATCTTCATATGAGCTTTCAATCGCCATCGGTAAATGGTAGCTTTACGCATGGAACATCATACCACTACGAGGAAGACGATGACGACATTGTTGGACGAGGACCACAGTCATACGCAAATCATGTACCCACTAGACAATATCAAACACCAATGTTAAAAGAAGAAGCTAGTGAATATGTTAGTTACAGTGGTGGTATGGGTCCAGTCGAATTGGAACCATCATTCAGTCAAGATCAAAGCTTTCATAAAGAATATGAATACAGATCTCCACAAATACCGATGCAGCGCGTTACACCAGTCCAAAAAACGGTTCCGAAAAGTGTAAACAATTCCATGACTAGTGATTCAGTTCCAGCTCGAAATACTCCAACATCGCTGCTACAAAAGAAACTTAATCGAATGGAAAAAGAAGTAGAACATTTAGAATTGCAATTACAGCAAGAACGTGCAAAAGGACAAGAAGTATTTAAACATGAAATGGACAAACGACTACGCGAACTTGGAATTGACGAGAACAAAACGTCACTTATGATACAACTCAGCGACAAAACCGCTAACATTGTTCGAATGAAAAACGATTTGGAACATAAAGATAAAATTTTGTTGCAATCAGAAGCAGAACGAAGACAAGCTGTATCAAGAGCAGAAGAGCTTTTACAAATAGACGAGCGAAACAAACAAAAGATCAAACGATTAGAACTCGAGCTTTCAAAATACAAAACTGAAAAAGGATCGCTTGGCAGTAATGTTGACCGACTTGCGCAAGAGAAACACACGTTACAGGAGTACGCTGAGCAGACACGCAAACAAAAAGACTCGTTAGCGTTCGAATTGCAACAGTTGCGTGCACAGAACGAGCAATTACGAAAAGAGAATGCGGTACAACGAAAAGAATTAGAATCTGCGTCGGCACAGCAAGACGCGATACTTAAAACACTGGATATAACGAAATCAGAGTTGGCATTTAATAAGAACGAAACAGAAACTGCGAAAAAACGATTAGAAGCTGCACAAGTACAATTACAAGCAAAAGTGGCAGAGTGGGAAGAGTTAAATGGACTCCAAAACGAACTATTAACGGCCATTTCCGAAACAAAAAAGCAAGTACGAAAATTAGAAAGCGAAAAGCAAAATAACACTGGAGAGTTTGCAAAAATATCAAAAGAACACGAAAGACTCGAAATAATCGTCGCATCACTACAATCTGATCTAAAACAAGCTCGTAGTCAGTTGGTAGAGCAGCATACGAATCTAACAGAAACGATGGAGCAACGAGAACAAGAGTTTGAAACAGAAAGAGAACAACTAAACTCGCATATTACAGAATTGAACGAAACAAAAGAACAATTGGAACAGAATATAGCATCACTACAATCTAATCTGCAAACACTGCATAAACAACTCGAAAACTCGAATGAGCTCGAGCATCACCTTTCAGAAAAGGATGCTAAAATACAACAACTATCCGAGCAATTAACTAGGTACTCGCACGAGGTGGAAAATTTGAATGAACAGTTGGCAGAGTATGATCAGAACAAAGTCGCACTAGAAGAAGCAATACAGAAGATTATTCATTTGGAGGATCAAATTGTAGAGCTGGAAAACAACTTATCCTCTTCACGGGATCGTTTGTCGATCATCGAAAAAGAGTTCGATTCTACAAAATCTGAAAAGATTGTCGAAAGAAAAGTTTTGCATGAAGAGATCCACGATCTAAGGACACAACGCGATACTTATAAGCAAACCATGGAGGAAGCGCTAGCTAGGAAAGAAGAGTTAGAATCCAATTTTGAACAGATAAGTACTGCGTTAACGGAAGAACGACAAAATTCTACAGAAACGATAACAGAATTACAACAAAATGCAGATTCACTTGCGACAGAATTAAATCACGTGACATCAGAACGATCACGATTAGAAGTTGAACTCACGATGACGAAACAAACACTACATGAAACATCAGAACGATTAAATGATATCATGCGAGAGAAAATGCAACTTGATAGTCAATTCGACCATGAGAAACGGTCAGTTGTCGATTTGGGAACTCGAACACAACAACAAGAAAACGAAATTGAAGAAAAGAATGCAACGATACAAAAATTAAAAACACAATTGCAAGAGTTGATTGATTCAAGTACAGCTGACAAGAATCGACAACAGTTGGAAATTCAATCGTTACTAGAAATGTTAAAAGTGTTAAAACTCGATTCGAATCAGAAAAAGAAACAAATACAAATGTTGGAAAAGACACCACAAAGAGCAGATATCGAACTTCAACGAGAAACGATTGCAAAATTACAACAAGAAAAAGAAAAATCGCAAACGGAAATTGAAGCATGCCACAAGGTGATTAAAATACTGCGAAGTACGAATAAAAAGATGGAAGAACGGTTTGCGCAGCACCAACATGTGATTACAGTATTGGAAAAGAAAGTTACTGAAGAAAAAGATGCTCGGAAAGCGCTTGCAGAGGAAGTTATTCGATTACGGGCAAAATTAAAGAAAGAGAGCGAATAGACAAGTCATGGTCATTGAGATGATATTTAGATTTTCATTTATTTGGATGGCACAGATTGCGTACATGACTTTTATGAAATAGTTCGTGGCAACAATAGTGAGATGGAATGCTGCCAAAACAAAAAGCTACTACAAGAACACAAAGATCACCCAAGGCAATGTAGCACATTAAATTGTATTGAACCGTTTCAGAGTCTCCAGCTTCTTCATAATGCTAACTGTCCTCTTTTGGCTGACAATTTACAACAAACAAATCAATTAGCGTCTATGGAACTGAACACAGAACTGCAACTGTTTTTGGACTTTGCAGGTGAAGTGTTAGAACATGCGGAACAAAGTGTGATCGTGCAAGATGACACACCAGAAC
>JAESGV010000505.1_pt1 | contig 17307 bp, 12 predicted proteins | sample 9269781 | NCBI WGS metagenome assembly JAESGV01 (sample SAMN15741586, study PRJNA653496) | algae metagenome | isolation source: Tildeniella torsiva UHER 1998/13D and co-occurring heterotrophs from... | place: Slovakia: Slovak Paradise National Park, Hrabusice, Kosice Region | collected 2000-01-01 | reverse complement strand
ATCTGTTGTACACTGGTCCAAGTGACGACAAGTACGCTCAATCTATCGCAAATTGCGATCCAGAAGGTCCTCTCATGGTCTTCATCTCCAAGATGGTACCTACAGCCAACGGTGGTCGTTTCGTCGCCTTTGGTAGAGTTTTCTCTGGTACTCTCACTCAAGGTCAAAAGGTACGTATCTTGGGTCCTGAATACGTCGCAGGAAGTCAAAAAGATGTTTACCATGCCAACATCACAAGAGCAACAATCATGATGGGTCGTAACATTGAAGCCGTCACCTCATGTGGCGCTGGAGACGTCATAGGTCTTGGTGGTATCGACAAATACATTGTCAAGACATGTACACTCACTGATGAAGGTAACGTCGACGCTTTGCCTATCCGTAACATGAAGTACAGCGTTAGCGCCGTAGTCCAAGTTGCCGTCGAAGCAGTGAACCCATCCGATATCGGTAAACTCGTAGAAGGTCTCAAGAGACTCGCCAAAGCCGATAGTTTGGTTCAATGTTCTAGTAACGAAAGTGGTCAACACATTGTGTCAGGTGCAGGAGAACTCCATCTCGAAATCTGCTTGAACGATTTGGAAAACGATCACTGCAAGGGTATCAAGATCAAGAGGTCCAAGCCAGTTGTTTCTTTCACTGAAACAGTAACAACAAAATCTGAAGCTTGTCTCGCCAAGAGTGCCAACAAGTTGAACAGAATATACATCACTGCTGAACCACTCTCCGAAGAGTTAACGCAAGACCTCGAAAGTGGTACCTTCTCCATGAACGATGATGTCAAATCACGTTCCAAGTACCTCGTTGAGAAGCACGGCTGGTCTCCTGATGAAGCTAGAAAAGTATGGGCAGTAGGTCCAGGTGAAACTACAGGTGGTAACATACTCGTTGATTGCACGAAAGGTGTTGACTATTTGAATGACGTACACGATTACATTGTTGACGCGTTCCAACTTGCCACACGCAATGGTGTTCTTGCTGAAGAACCAATGAGAGGTGTGAGATACAACATTGTTGATATCACGCTGCATACAGACTCTTCACATCGTGGTGGACGTCAAATCACGCCTATGGCAAGAAAGGCCTTCTACTCCAGTGCTTTGAGTGCTGGACCACGTCTAGTCGAACCAGTGTACTCTGTAGAGATCCAAACACACGAAAGTGTCATGGGAGGTATCTACTCTGTAATCAACAAGAGAAGAGGTCAAATTCTTGGAACTGAACAGAACGCTAACACGCCAATCTACTCTGTCAAGTCTACAGTGCCTGTTCTTGAAAGTTTCGGTCTTACAGAAGAGCTAAGAGGAGCAACAGGAGGTCAAGCGTTCCCACAAATGGCCTTTGATCACTGGTCGACAATACAAAACGACCCTCAAGAGGAAGGAAGCAAATCAAATGAATTAGTTACGGGTATACGTACAAGAAAGGGACTCAAAGCTTCTGTACCTGTTTTGAGTGACTACCTAGATAGACTATAGAAATAAATCTTGCTGATCACCAAAAGTTATTCTTTTCTTGTAAAATAATGTTTTCTGACAAAGCTTTAGTGTATTGGGCTAGCCTCAATACTACGCATACAATGCACCAATGGCAACAGCTTTTTTGCGCGTATTAAATGGAATGAAAACTGACAGGAAAAAGAACATGAACGAAGTGACTACTCACACGGTCGACGATATCTCTAAAGAACATTGTACAACTGATTCAATCGTAAAATCACTCAAATCTGACGAACCCAGAGCGCCAACCTATTTAGCGTGCTACGAGACTGATGGAAATGTTGTCATCTATAGTTACGCGGATCAAGACGTCGCAGTAGTTCACAGAGTACATTGTGACTTCACTTTCGAGAACACACCGTTTGTTGAATTCTATGACTCTGATACTTTGCTCATATTTGCCGAAGGTATCATCACTATTTGCACTATTTCACAAAAATCTGAGCGGACAAAAGATGTAACAGAATATGGACCCGAAATTATCGGAATACGAGTTCTATGCGGCGTCGTTGTCATGTTCAACAACGATGGCGTTATTTTCTCTTGGAATCCCGTTACTGACGCACTACAAAAGTCAGGCACCGAGAAACTAATCTATGATATGCAACCATTTGCAGAAGATACTATGATTGTCAGTGGAACTGGTACATTGCAACTTTGGAGTGTTTCTGAGTTGCAGAAAGAATGAACGAAAAACACATTCTCGCTCTTTCTAAAAATAAGTGGTTCATTGTCAATGCCGACACGTTGGAAGTGGAAGACACGACTGACGCGTATATTCCAGATCTGAATTTTAGAAAATATGATAATCAAAGAGCATTGATGGTGAATTTCAGTACTAGAAACCAAGCCTACGTTTCTCTGTTCAACTATGCCGATAATGAGTACAGATCGGAATCTATTGCCATCCAATATAACAAGGACAATAATTTTTCGTTGTTTTATTGCGCTGTCGCTTATGGTGACGAATTAATCTGTTTTGATACGCAATCAAGGTTACAGGTTGTACACATTCCAACTATGACTCAGGTGAAAGAAATTGATGGCTATTTTGATAGCAGGCTACTAGCGATCTCAAAACAAACTGGTTCGCGACAATGGTAACTGTAACGACTGTCTTCACAGACTTGTCCCAACTAGCAGATACCAACTTAGAAATGACCTGTAGAATCAATACAAGTGCTAGTCATGGAATTAGATTGTCAAAATAAATCTTGCAGACCGTTCTCTTCTTGTAAAATCTTATGCAAACGTCTACACCACTCATAAAGTGGATAGAGGATGTGGTATTGTGCCACAAAACCGAGTCGGATACGTTGACAACGTGGAACTTGCTGGTGGCAAGAAACCAAGTCCTTGAATACGACAGCACCCAAACTATGCAACTCGTTTTGGAGTTGCTTCGTACTATTGAGCAACATCATGGAGTATTTGTACGCAGAATATTTGTGTTATTAATGGTGTAGACTGACGAATCGTTGTGCGATAATTTGAATAAGATATTCTTTCCTGTTTCCATGTTTCGATACAGCACTATGTCAGAAGTACAATACGAGCGATTGTACCTTCTTACACAACACAACATTATAAACAAGCAGAGTTATCAAACATACGATTTACCCTTCGAACGTACGTGTAATATAAACTCAAAATTAACCGTTTTTAGCCGAGGCCAAAGAATTAAAACACAATTGGCTACTGAACACGATGATGCGCTCCGAACAACTAGTGGCTACAATACCCACATTGTGGCAAACATGGTTAGAAAACAAGGATAAACAAGTGCGATTTGGACTACCACGAAACGTATACAATCCAAAAGGCTTTGAGCAACGCGCGCGATCAGTGTATCAAGCTCGACTACCAATGTTTGCTTCTGTGCCTCCTGCACCAACGGTGCCACCAACTAGTACTCGAAAAGATAACGATTTTGTCTCAATAGTTTGTGAAAACGTGGACAATGATAACATGATAGTACAGTTATCAGAAAGCAAAGATGGAATGCATGTTGACTTCTTTTCCGAGAACATTCAACAAGCAACACAGTTCCCCAAACATTTAACTCAACGACTGTTGGGAGTCAATGAGACAAGAAAAGAAGAATTGTAAGATCAAACTAGTGTACTAACGAATAATAGAATGATAGAAATGGAGACCAAGGTCAAAAACGCCAAAGAAGCTCTTGACAGTTCTACTGGTAGTGCATGGTGCAAGGCCATGTCAGCATTCTTAACATACACTGATCAACTATCGTATGTTAATGAAAACTTTTTTAACAATCTAGTGATGAGCTCGAACAAGTGGTAAATCGTTTGGACTATTTTCGATACATGATATGCGAGAAGGACAAAGATGATAGAAACGTATTACAAATCACAAAAGAAGCATTGAGCGCATTAACTAGCGATCAAGTAGAAGAACTACAAACCTGCATTTCCAAATTCTTACATGTTGTACCATTGTTCGAGAGAGCTTGTATACAAGATTTAGCAGTTGCTGATACAATAACACTGTACAAGCCCAAGTTTTCAACAACATGCGGGTAAGCAGCATATGACTATACTTATGTTAGATATTTGTTACGTGAGCACCTAGATACACATGTTCCGTTTAAACAATCACCAGCATTCACTCTGCTGTACGTTGCCTCAATGTCATCGTCTGCTGGTAACGAATCTACTCCTATTGCACCAACTGAGAAGAGCACTGCAGTTAGAAACGTTAGTACGATACGTATGTTAATGGAAGAGGTCCTAGCAAACAAGGACACTGTAGACATGGATTTGAGCACTATGGTTAGCGCTTTGTATCACTACTTTGTATCACAGAACTCATTACGCGACAATCCAATCTTTAGCTGGATCACTGGAGGTTGCTCAAGAATTGAACGTTTAGAACAAGCTCTAGCGCAAAACTCGATTGTTGGACTGAACGAATTAGAGAAGTGCATCTTTGAGTTACTTGATTGCTCTCCACTAGTGGAATGTCATCAACTTGGTGCTCCTATACTACCTCCGATTCCGGTATTAGGTCACAAAAAGCAACAATGGCCACCACACATGTTCATGGTCAATATTGAGTTTCTCAAGCAACAAAAGATTGATCCATTACTACAATTTTCACACGTTACAGCAGTTTCAAAACAAGTACTGCTACGAGTAGAGGATGAAGTTGCCATACTATCTAGATACAAGTTGGAAACGAGATTAGCACAACAGCAGCTACTCTCATTTATAGTTTGTAAAAGATTATCAAAGTTGTGTAGAGCAAGAGCAAGAGAGAAGATTGTTGCAGTTTTTTCAGCATTAGATACATTTGTTAGATGTGACATGGAAGATGTGAAGACAGTGTTGTTCAAGTGCTGTGATGACAACTTATTTAGCAAGTGGATACGGGCAATATTAGAATACAATATTACTCGCTTGAGTAACAATGCAAGTCAAGTTCTGTTTGTACAAACTGATAATGTTTCTCCTTTACTTGAAAGAGTATATCACAACTTGAACGTACTTCTTAAGTATATACTATATAATAGTAACACAATGTCATTAAAAGAAAAAAGGGAGTGGTGCCAGGAAGCTAATAGACTTTTAATGTTGTTAGCTGAATATAAAAAAGATTACAACAAAGTAATGAAAGTAAGTATTGTTAAATCAATACAACATATATTTAGCTTGTATTTTATATGTATTACACATAACACTTTCAAGTTATTACTTATTAATTTTGATAAGTTTATACTAAAGTGGATTTTAAAAGTATATAATAATATAAAGCTATTTTAATAAGTTAAAAATAGTTTTTATTAAAAAAGAACAATATTAAAAATATAATAAAAATAAAACAGTAAAGTTATATAATAATATAAATTTATATATTAAGTATAGTTAGAAAATAATTTTTAAAATGGACAAGTCCTTGCCTCAAAAGACTTGTCCATTTTAAAAATTATTTTAAAAAAAGAAAAAAAGACCTTTTAAGGTCTTTTTTAATTAAAAAAAGATTTTTATAAATAAGAAATAATTTATAAAACTCTTAAAATATAAATTGTTATTTTTTTTATATTTTAAATAAATTTTTAAGTTAATTTTATTAATATAAACTTATTTTTAAATAAGTTTATTTTATAAAACTTTAAATTTTAAGTTTATTTTATTATTAAAATTTAATTTTTTAATTTTATATTTTTAATATAAACATATTTTTAAGTTAGTTTTATTGATATAAACTTTAATTTTGAGTTTATACTTCTGATATAAACTTAAATTTTTAAGTTTTGCAAAGTAGATACACTTTATTTTTGAGTTTATACTTCTGATATAAACTCATTTTTTTGAGTTTGTACTTCTGGTATAAACTCATTTTTTGAGTTTTATAAAGTAGATCCACTTGATTTTTAAGTATAAACTCAAAAAAACTTCTGATATAAACTTATTTTTAAGTTTTATAAGTAGATCCACTTTAAACTTTTTATTTTCATTTTTATCTTTCATCTTTCATCTTTATCTTTCATCTTTATCTTTCATCTTCATCTTCATCTTTCATCCTCATCTCTTATTTTCATCTTTCATCTTTCATCTTTATCTTTATCTTTCATCTTTCATCTTCATCTTTCATCTTTCACCTTCATCTTTTATCTTTTATCTTCACCCTCACCCTTTACCATCATCCTTTACCCTCATCTTTCACCCTCACCCTCACCTTTCACCCTCATCTTTCACCTTCACCTTTACTCTTTATTTTTATCTTTCACCCTTCATCTTGCACCTTTTACCTTTACCCTCACCTTTACCCTCATCTTTTACCCTTCACCTTTACCTTTACCCTTCACCTTCACCCTTCACCTTCATCTTTCACCCTTATATTCACCCTTCACCTTCATTCTTATTTTTCTTTAAAATATTAGTTTTATAAAATATTTTTATAAAACATTTTAAAAATTATTTTAAAAAAAGAAAAAAAGGCCTTTTAAGGTCTTTTTTAATTAAAAAAAGATTTTTATAAATAAGAAATAATTTATAAAACTCTTAAAATATAAATTGTTTAAAACACAAGAAATACTTTATATTTAAAACATTTTATTATTATATTATATTTTAAAATATATATGTATATTATTAATTTTATAATAAAAAAGTAAAAACCTTAACATAAGTTTATATTACTTATTATTTATAAGAAGATATAATTATTTTATAATTTGTTTTTTTATAATATATTAATATGAACACTATGTTGCGGTAACTCTGCTGTTAATGTGTGTTCATAGTCTGAAAATTCCTGAAGTGTTTCTGTAACATCATTTTGTTTTTGTTTGCTTTCCAAGTTTTTTGTTAAAAATGGATGTTTGAGTAGTTTACTAGCACTTGGTCGATCTTCAGGTTTCATACTCAAACATTTTCTAGTTAGATCTATCAAATCTTCACTCATACACTCTATTGGTATTTTTGGCCCTTGTACGGCAGTAGCTATATTCATCATTAAAGCCATAGGTTCACGTAACCCTAGCTCTTCCCAAGGTACTTTTCCAGTTACCATTTCTATAATAACACATCCTACTGCCCATATATCACTAGCAAAACTATATCTACCAGAACGAATGATTTCTTGAGCCATCCATGAAGGTGTACCTCGTGCTGTGTAGCTTGCAGAAACGTTACTCATTTCAGCTAATTTTGACAATCCAAAATCTGCCAGCTATGAATGTTAGATGGTGATTGGATTCATACCTTCACTTCTCCTCGATCCATTAAAATATTTGCTCCCTTTATGTCTCGATGTATTACATTATTTTCATGAAGATATTCCAATCCACTTAGTATCTGTATCAAATAGTTTTGTATGATTGGTTCTGTCAGCGTTCCAAATTTTTTAATTACACTATGTTGTTAGTATGCAGAACCAAGTACAAACCTTATCAGACTCCCACCAGCCATGTACTCTAAAAATACGTACAAGTGATTCTCTTGCTCCTGCATACCCAAATATTGCACTACATTCGTATGCGAGAGTTGCTGCATTAGTTCTAATTCAGTTTCGATGCGTCGTAGTGTTGTAGCTTCACTAGGATCGTTAACTGGTGGTAAACGCATCTTTTTAACTGCCATAATGCAACCATCACTAAGATTCAATCCAGCGTACACTTTACCGTATGCTCCAACTCCTAAGAGTTCTCCTTTTCTCCATGATAAACCCTCACGCATGAGAGATGGTTTTTGTCGTGGTAGTAATTTTTTACGAGTGCTATATGTTCGAAAATCTTCCGAATACGTCGAAGGGTCTTCTGTGTATCGAGCAGATGTATTGTCCGATTGTTCATTTAATTTGATGTTCGAGTAAGGTTGTGGCGTCGATGGTAAAGTTGGAGTTTCGTCTTTGGTCTGATTTGGCTCTGCTACTAGTGCAACTTCGGCATTTTTAACGAGTTTCGACCTCCTTATGTACAAAGCGCACGCAATAGTAATGATTAAAGCACAAGCGCAAACGCATATAACAACAACTAGTAAAGACTCTGCTGCAATAAGCACAATAGCCCTAACGATTAGAATTAATAACTACACGTACCATAAAGGCACTATATTTGCAGGATTATTTGCCTCGTCTCTAGGATTGGTGTTGTTGTTTGGTGCAAATGTTGATCCATCCGAAGTCTGAGACGGTGTTGGAGTATTAGTCGTAGTGTTCTGCGCCAATACATACACGAGAATACCAAACAATACGACTAAAAATCCTATCTTCATTGTGGCTGTTGATTTGTTTTCGATTCTAGATATGGAAGCCGTTGAGTTTGCTAGCATTTCAACATCAGCGCAAGTTTCGCGTTACATGTAAACTAGAACTGGTTCGTAATAGAACAAGCCCCAGTATGTTCTAAGGTAGTGCAGTTTATCACACTATGCAGAAATTGTAGATCGTATTTATTTATTACCATGTACTTTCTTGTTTACTTCGAACACTAGTCTTATACTTTGTTTGCTTGGACCTGACAACATTTGAGTAACACGAGCTGTCGTAGATCTTCTTGCTTTTCTAGAAATCTTGTTATACATGACTACTTTATCATCCATGACTGCCATTGCTTTCTTGGGTCCAACTGTTATATTTAAAGGTTCTTTTTTCTGTTTCCACTCTGGTATCTCTTTGATATCTCCACTAAGTTCAATAGCACGAACAACGTGACATGCACGTAATGCATGATGAACAGAAAAGAATGGATTCTTGTATGTATCAACTAGTGAGCTTACACCTCCAACTGCAAAGATATTTCTATAAAAACGATTTGGAGATTCTTCTGAACCAGTACTAGTATCCTGCGTTTCACTTGTTAGTGTATCACCCTCTACATCATGTTTAAACACTTGCATTCTTGAATTAACACGAATACGATCATGATCATCAAGTACATGAGACATACTCTTCATCATGAGTTCACTATTAGGTTTTTGTCCACTAGCAAGTATAATGACATCAAAATCAGCAGTAATAGATGATTGTGAAGTCATAGGTTGATATGTGATAGATTTTCCTTCTACTTGTTGTACAATACCATGTATCATTGATAAATTCTTAAACTTGAGCATAGCACGACGTATTGTTTCTGACAAAGCGTTTTCAGAATCACCACCTATTAGGACAGCCTTGTCACGACTGATCACAAACACATTTGCATCAGTATAAAGTGCTGCAGTTTCACAGGCAAATTCAACACCATGATGGCCACTACCAATCACTGCAATCTTTCTTGCAACTTTTAGTGCGTTATGCCCTTGCACTACACTATCAATACTGTACGAATCAATGATGGCTTGAGGTTTGGTTACAGGGAACGGTACATGACCATGTAATCCAGTAGCAATAATCAATGCATGGTAACCAACAATCTCTTCTCCGTTTGCTGTTTCTACTGTTACTTTTCTATTCGTTGGATCGATATCTGTTGCACGTCCTAGTATTATTTTTGCTTTCAATAAACACTTGTGATGATCTAGTTTAAGAGTACTCAAAGAACTTGGTTCTGCAATCAAGTTGATACCTTGAGAATGAATAGCCATATGAGGTTTGATATCAATGACTGTGACATCAGCATAATCTTCTAAAATTCTTGCTGCTGCTGTTCCTGCGTAACCTGCACCGATAATAACTAGTTTTTTCAAACCAGAGAATGTGTATACACGATCATCATCACCCAATTCTCCTGCATAGAAGCTATTTGACATTTGCTTCTTTTTATCTACACGAGCGAATACGTGTTTTCTACGTTGGAGTAATCTGGCCACCGTAGTTGCTTCTTCTCTATCAATGTGCATATCGGCGGCAATCCATGTGACAATATCTTTCCCACGGAATGCTTTGTGATGTGTTTTGAATCCAATACGAATGTCGCGTAATTGTATTCCTGTGTATGGTACGAATACGCGTAATGATAAGTCGTGTAGTAGTTGTTCGTCATCGTACTTGCTTTTTGGACTTGTGAGTTGGTCTTCCTCTTCAGTTTTCTCTAGTGATGATTCCAATGCAGCGTGTGAAGTGAATAGTGAAGGGTCATAGATTGTTATTTTGGATAAAAAGTCATCCATTTTTTCTTCATCGTTAAACTCGTGTTGTTTTTGCAACAAGTACTTGTTCCACGATTGACTTGCAAGAAACCGTTTGAATGGGTCCTGTTTGAGTTCTAATAGTACGACGTTGAGCGTGCGGTCGAATAGGAGTCGTGAGCAACTAGTGGGTGTGACATTCGAAAAGTCCGAAATAATGTTGTGTCTGTCTAGTTCAGAGATGTTAATTTCGCTTAGTGCTCCAGGGTTGATGTATGTGTTGATTATGTTACTCGCTTCTGAGTATCTGTTGATTTCCGATTTTAGAATTTGGTATTTTTCAACGGCTTCGACAAATCGTAACGATTCATCAGTCTTGCTATCTTCTAGAAATGTTCTAAAAAGTGCACGTGTATCTGCGTTATCGAGGAACGCTTCGAAAAAGAACTGTGACATGCTCTGTTGTGTTTGGTGTGGTTGTCCTAATAAAATACACGTTGGTAGCCTGTTTCGTTGGTATCCACTCTGCAGAGGCTGTAAGTTGTTTTATTGCGCTTCTCACTTCTGACACCCGCATCGAATTAGAACCCCGTCGCTGCGCAACGAAATGACACGTGTGGAATATCTACTGCCAAGTTCCATCTAAACTCTGATTACTGTCATGTTTTACTAACATTAATCTTTGGTGGCAACCGAACAGCAGATTTCTTTGGCGCTGCGGTAGTGCTTGTAGGTGGGCTTGTTGTAACTTTCTGCTGTGGTGGATTATTATTGACAACAGGTGGTGTTGGAACTGGAATACTTGGTTTGGTTGCTACTTTGGGTGGTACGTGCACTTGTGGCTTTGTTTGAGGGATCTTTGGTGGTAAACGAACAGCTGGTTTCTTATCGGCTTGACCTGCAGGCTTTTGATCTTGTTTCTGCTCCGCATTTGTATCAGGAAATAGACTACGTCTAACGGGAGCACTTGGCTGTGAAGCATTCTCTTGTGCCTTTTCCTCTTCTTTTTGCTTTCTAATTTTCTCTGCCTCTTCTTCCATCAATTTTAATCTTTCTTCTTCTTCTAACAACTGTTTTGCCTCCAACTCTGCTTCTTGTTTCAACTTTTTCTGATTTTCTTTGTGTAGCTCCAATGCTTTGGGTACTGATATCGAACTGAATTCATTATATGTCAATGGTTTATAAAAGATTTCATCATCTTCTGTTTCCTCGATACTTTGTGGAGTTGGTTCTATTGTTCCTTTTTCTCGTTTGAATAAATGTGGTTCTGGTTGTAGATCTTCTTCTTTGTCAAATAACAAAGAGAGCCGAGGAATCTTTGACTCTTCTTTAATATGATGTTTAGTGAGCTCCAATTTTCGCTTTAGTGGTAACGATGATGATTTTCTCTGCTTTGGTGTACTATTTTGCGATGATTGTTGCGATGGTACCGTGTACAGGCTGTCTAAACAAACATTAACGTGTATTCCTAGCGTGACCGAATTCTCACGATCAAATTTCATTTTACATAGTGGACATTCTACCTCTTCGTTCAGTTTTTCGTCTGGTGGACTTGCTTTTAAATATTTATCCATCGTTTTTTGTGTGCCTGATTTTTTAGGAGTACTCTTAACGACTTTGGGTGGTTCTGCGATTTTTATGAACGAACCACCACAACTTTGGTGGTGATGATAATACTCAAAATCACTAGAACTAGACGGCCGGTTAGGATCTCGATTTGCGGTTCTTCTTATCTGTTGACTGCATCGTTCGCATTTCCACACGTGTTGCCCTTGATAGGCAGCAGAAATTGGGTCTGTTTGTGTGTTTTCCATGTCAAGTTTTTGTATGAAATTGTCAACCAAGTTTGATGAAACGAAAGCAACCCGTGCAGACACATGCACCAACTAAAAGAGTTGCGCATAAATCTAGACTACGATTATCGAAACTACCGTTTCACTTATGGAAGTGGATTCTTTCTTGTTTGGATATACAATCAATTATCGCGTGTTCACAAACATGTACAACTATTCGAAAACTATTTCACAATCCAATGTTTTGGAACACTAGTTCGCCATCATTAACACTGAATCCAAAGAGTATTCAACAGTTACATCTGGATAAACAACACGATCCAGGTTTTCACGTCAATTTCACTACAGTCACTGGTTCATTTGGTACTCTAAAAACTTGGCATAAATGGTTTTTCGGAGTGTCACCGTTCAGCTACAGATATCAAGTATGGACGCAACTAACAAATATTACACTAGAATTAAACTTTATGTACAAACTATCAAACAGTAACACTGGTTTAATGCAACTAACAACAATAGTCGATGCTGATTTGTTCACAAATACGTTCCGCAATTTGAGGAGGTTAAAAGTATTCATTCCTGCACTTTACTGGGGGTCAGCGCCGTTCGTTCGTATGATCTCCAACTTGAAGCATCTAACCCACGTTCATGTTTTTATCGTCGACAATGCTAGAGCAGATGAAGCCAATGAACTCATGGAACGATTCTGTAACGCTTTGCCACCTACACTCATCTCACTACAAATAACAGGTTGTCTGTTAACGAATGCATCGTTAAAATACATCTTAAACCTGAAAAAACTCGAAGTGCTCAACGTTAATGCAGGACCAGATATAGCATCACTGTTGGAGCTGAACCTAGTCAAGTTGCTCTACTCTGGATATGAACCTATTACACTTGTATCATGTCGTACATTACAAGTAGTATCATTATGTAATTGTTCAGTAACAGGTAGAAACTTGGAAATGTTTCTAAACTCAATTCCAAATCTAAAGTCATTCGATGGTATCGATCTAGGTATAACACAGTCAAAATCGTTAAAACTAGCATCCAACTCGTTACTCTATTTGACACTATTTGTTCGATCAGATGAACCAATATCATTAGAACTACAAACACCATTATTGGAATATCTATCTGTTAGTAGTTTCAACAACCTCGAGTTTGTATGCAAAAATCTCTATTCACTTCATATCTCTTCGTGTAACATTACAAATTTGGATCATATACTTGAACACACAAAAAGATCCATACGGTATGGCACATATGTCATTCTAACGATGTATAGGAAAATAGCAATCACTGAATGTAGACTACTAGGATCATCACTATCTATACCTACTAGTATGAAACTGAAACTATTGGAAGTTAGAGGATGCTCTATGAATACTATAACAGTAGGGTCAAAGGGTAAATACAAAATATCCACATCAGGTAGAAAACATACATTGATCATAGAACAGTAAGACGATACGATATCATACTAATAATCTAGTCTTGTATGCAAAGACTGTACTCAACTAGTGTCTTTGCAAACGTTTAATGATACGTACAAAGTACAAGTTATGTCACTAGATATATCCAACTGTGTTAACCTCAAATCGATATTCCACTTGAACAGTACCAAATCAGAATTCAAACTATCTACATTGAGTGCCACAGCGTACAAGCATCACCCTATTCATGATGATCTATGGGTTCCTATCATGCAGTACATCTCACCCAACTATTTGTATGCATTCAAAATGTCGTTCACTGGAGCCATGTTGATACGTGATGCAGAGCTCATACGACTAGCACAGTGGGTTTCAAAAGTAAGAATTGTTGACCTACAAGTAGAATTGTCACCAAATATCAAACAATTATCATTCCAGAGTACATCACTCAAGGAACTATACTTGGCTATGAAAATACCATCATTGTATATCAACTGTCCAAATCTAAAGATATTATGTACAAAAGGACACGTCAATGGAGCCATTATAAATGCACCAAGACTACAATCATTCAGATGTAAAGAAACACCAAATCTTGGAGCATTTGAATTGGTATCCATTAGAGATACACCATTACAACCATCAGCGCTTCAAGATGTACGTTTACTAGGTATTAACAATACATCTATGGATGTATTTGTACGGTATAATTTGTCACAATTGAAGACGTTGAACCTTGTCGTACCTGTTCAAGATAAGAGTTTTACACCTGTTGTCATGCAAACAATCTTCACCAAGTGTAAACTATTAGAGAATGTAAGTATAGTCGCACCTAATGGTATGGGATCACCGCAGATACTAGATATGCCATTCTTATCATCGATTCATTTTTCAAGTAAGACGTTGAAGAACATTACTATTGGATATGCGCCACGCTTGGCCAAGATATTGCTATCGAACTGTGATGGATTCTCTGGTTTGCTATTCAAATCGAAACTACCTGGTCTACTACTAGTAAACTTGCATGCTACGATGATACAAGGAGCTGCATGTATCAACATTATTAACAATTGTCCTAATGTAACATGTATGATTACTACTCACTGCAGCAAACTCACAGAACCATTCAAGAAACTCATGTCAAAAGCCAATCATGAGGGTAATTTTGCGCAAGTACTAGAAAAAGGTCCATCCATGCTGACATCTCCTAAAAAGAAGAAAAAAGAAATAGATCCAATCGATGAAAAGCATTTAGAGACAAGTGCATTTTATGAAGAATTAAACTAAATCATCGTCATCTTCATCATCTTGCAATTCAGCTGCGTTTGTTTGGTTAAAGATACCTCTTCCAAAGTACTCGGCAACAACACTAAATCCATCTGATGATTTCTTGTTCAACTGTTTGAAAAAGATTTCATGTTGATCTGAACTTTCGTCGAATTTTTTCTTGTGTTGTAGAATATCACGATTCTTCTTTGAACACAGTGGACATTCTTCTTGATCAGGTAAACATCGTTGATGATACGAATGTCCACACATGAAATGTACTGCAGGTAGATCCAATTGTGCACCACATCGTGAACATGTTGTCAATTGGAAAATCTTGGCGCTTGTTCTCAAACTGTGAACTTCTTTTCTCATCTTTCTTGTTTCCATTTGGAATTCTTTAATTCTTTCAACATCTTCCTTGATCATTAATTGATCTTGTTGTAGTTTGTTTGATAAATAATCCTTGATGTTTCCCAGTTTAGTCTTGGGATGTTTGGATAAAATTTGTACAACCAACAATGGTGGTAACAAGTTGTCCTTCTCAATCTTTTGCAGAATACTGGCAATCTCATCTTCAAATTCTTTATCTTCGGCATTGGCAAAGTATGATAACACTTGTACCCACAAATTTGGATCCAAATCTCCATACTTGTTACACGAGTTGATGACATTGTTATAATCACGTTGTTCCATATAGTATTGAACAATATCATAATGCAAACCCAATCGTTCATACATTTTCAAAACTCCCTCTTTAAAGTTCATACTTTGAACCAATACGAGAACATGTTCTGTATCATAGTTACTATCGGGATTTTCCAAAATTTCCAAAATCTTGTTCTTGTACGATAGTTGATCAAATACATCATTGGGAGCCTCAATATCATAATTTTGTACGATTTGAATAGGTTGAATGATTTCACGAGTAGGTGGTGATGGTTGATGAACAACTGTTTGAACTGGTTCTACATCTTCATACATGTCTGCGTATTGGTGATCCCAATCGAGTGTTTGTTCCTTGTCATTATCTTGTACTTGATTTTCAATGACGTGAGCTTGTCGATCATCATTCAAATATTGTAAATATAATTCGATCAAGGTATTGTATACAACTTTTGATGCAGGTGGTGTCTTGCTCGTTCTCATGATCACATTCTCCAAAAAGACCATTAGCCAAAATGGTTGACTAGAATAGGCATGAATAAAATCTTCTGCTGATGCAGCGTATTCTGTTGTACTAGTCATCCATTGTTTCCAATCTACTTTTTCTTCATACGAATTGGGTTGTGAATTTGATTCTTCATGTGTTGCTCCTGTTCTCTTTCCAAATAGTCCTGCTAGTCTACTTGTAGTATCTTCTAGTGGTGGTTTTGATGATGATCGATTGGATACTTCTGGTACTGTTTCATGACCTACTTCTGATTCTTTTACTCCTAATGCATGTCTACGAGCATTTCTTGGTTTTTGTAATAACTTTTCTCTCATTTGTTTGATATTGCTTAACAATCGACGATCTGTTTCTGAAAAGTCTAATGCAAAGTAATCTGTGCATAATCGAATCAACACATTGGTTGTCTGTTTGGGTATCTTGGTTACTAGAATCTTTCCAAATTCGATCAAATACTTTTCTGCATCCTTGAATGCTAATGTTTCAATGTGACGTAGTGCTCGTTTATAGTTTCTACCAAATGGTTCATCAGGAAAATCTTCAATGTGAATCTTGATAAACCACCCATGTTCCTTGTGTTTTTTTGCCAACAACAGCGCATGTTCACGATACCCTGCTTGTCTACATACATGTATGGCAGTTTCTACATCATAATGTAATTCACTATGTGTCCTAATAAACGTATCCAATTTGTCCTTTTTATCACTCTTTAGTTTGGTGTAACAATTGAGTAACAATGTAGTATGATCAGCAGTTGCCAAATTCTTCTCATGAAGTGCTTCCAAGTAGGTTGTCAAATTCTTGATACGTTGTGCATCTAAAAACTTGCGAATGACATAACTAGGTTCTAATCTTCCAATTGTCCTCAAATATTGATTCATGGCAGCATCGTACTCTTTCTTACCATACAAGTGATCTCCATACTTGCGGAAGATTTCAATCACGTATGCAATATCCAACTGTTGACTGTTAACCATGTTGATAGCAATAGTATAAAAGTTCTTTTGCAACAACATTTCCAATTTGGTTTGTGTGTCCTTCTCTTCTAGTACGTACATGTAATTCGTTCCACCTTCTGATGCCAAAATGAACAATGAACCCCACTCTTGTATGATATTGTTGACTTGCATCTTTTCTGAACTGTACTTGAACGCAATGTACTTGTTTTTCAAATCAAATATTGTTACCGTTTGTTGAATATTGTTCTGTCTATTATAGTCGATGGATATTAAAACCAAATAGGTACGGAACCACTGAGCCATTACTTTTTTGCCATCGAATGCAAAACATTGACCTTTGCCTTCTGGTTTATAGAACCATACACCAGACTTGGTTGCAATGACTAGATCTCCCTCATTGCTTAGTGTACTACATCCACTCTCACACCCTGCTTCATCATCCAAAATGAATGGTTGTTCACTAACACTCTTTGAGGATGCAGTGTTGATAGTGTATGTGTAAACTTTTTCACTCGTTGTTACGAATAAACAATAGTTTTGTGCGTTTTGTCCCGATCGTCTAAAATACAATCCAGTAATATGTTTTTGATCTCGTAACCCTTGGAGTATTCGAGTTTGACTTCTACCACGTGATAAATCTCCTTGGAAT
>JAESGV010000504.1_pt1 | contig 17314 bp, 19 predicted proteins | sample 9269781 | NCBI WGS metagenome assembly JAESGV01 (sample SAMN15741586, study PRJNA653496) | algae metagenome | isolation source: Tildeniella torsiva UHER 1998/13D and co-occurring heterotrophs from... | place: Slovakia: Slovak Paradise National Park, Hrabusice, Kosice Region | collected 2000-01-01 | reverse complement strand
GTGACTCTGCTAACAAACTCGAGTGGGTTGATCTTGGTTCTGAAAGTTCACACCCAGCAGCAGTTGCCTACTCATCTGCTGATGTTGTTGGACCAAAAAAGTATAGATTGGAAGTCACTTTGAACACTGCATACAATGCACAAAACATTCCACATGCAGCGCCAATGACATGTCAAGTTTTGTTGATATCTAAACTCGAAGCGCCAGCAAGACGCATTGGAGCAGCAAACATCGCTAGTACGTATGTTTCCACTTCATCATTCTCTGTACAAGCAAACACTGTTGCATCAAACGCAAGTGTTATCAGCATCTCTGCTGTAGTATTATTGATTGTATTATGCTTTGGTCTATAAACTATGTTACCTATTTTATGTTCATTGTACTCTCAAACATTGTTGTGACTTTCTTGCTAATTCCACTTTAAAAGTAAATCAATAATACTCTGAAAAAATATCAGCATTTCGAAAACGAAAATTGTCTAGATAGAGATAAAACACCGTCAAGCGATATAAATAAATTGTGTGATTGTTGTACGCCTTTAACGCTGCACGCAAGGGATCGAACAAGTGCATGCGTTTTGTTATGGACTTTTGACGCTCTCATAGATGATTGGTGTATTGGAACTGAATGAGTATCTTGTATCAGGTTTTCGCTCACCACTACCCGCTGCAAACTTTTGCTATGTTTAAATTGATGGTCTACTTGGTCTTGGTAAGTCTGAAATACCTCAAGTTACAAAAGTAAAACACTATGGACTACATCTTCTTGATAGATAACTCGTACACGGCAGTCACTCGAAGTGTAACCATTAACTACGTACTAAACGATTTCATCACAAATCGTATGGCAAAACGCGATACCGTATCGATTTATTCTTACCGTGGCGCCGAAATCGAATCACACATCCTAAACGCGAAACATGGTTCTATCCAAGAACCAATATCCGTGCTAAACTATTTTGAAACTGATTTCGCACCTCGATACACAACACGCGTACTCTACAACACGTTGGTACAGCAACCAGTTGGTTCTAAAAAACAAAAAAATCGCACACGAATTATAATCATAACTGACGGTGTAAATGATCAAGAACCAAACTCGTCAGGTCTAGATGAACAGTTGACAAACGCATTAAACACTTTTGTACAACAAACGCACGGTACAGTACACATTTTATTCGTTTCAGACGAAGATAAAGAACAAGCAAAATTCATCATGAGACCGTTTGTGAATCTTGTGACAGGATTTAACGGTAAAGGCTACTTGCTGTTCAACTGCAAAGCAAATTACGCTGCCATGTTGCAATGGATGGAAGAACAGTTTCCTGCAGTTCCGCAACCCAATAGACCCAAAGAAGAAGAGAAGCCAAAAAAGATGGAACAATTGTTAGCATTACAGAGCTCAATTGATCAAAAAACAGAAGAGCATGTTCTAAATATTGTAATTGACATTTTGAACGAAAGTCCAGATAACATTATCTCATTTGTAGAGTTGGGAAACAAATTTCCACAAAAAGATTTACCCAAGAGAAAGGGTATGCGATTTTACACTGGCGAAAGCACAAAAAACTTTTTAATGAGACATACTGACAAATTTGACTTGTTAATTGATGATCATTCTGGTACAGAACGGATCATGTTAAAAGAAGAGTTGGTTAGAAAACCACAAATTGCATCTCCGACATCTCCTGCGTTTACTGTGATTGCACCTGATGAACCAGAACCAGAACCTGAGCCAGTGATAGAAGTGGAACCACCTAATCCGGAACAATACGCTATCGAGAGTTCTTGTGCAAGTTTAATGAAAGAAGCAGATGACATTGTTCGTGAAGTAGCGTATAGCTTGCATACTAGAACAGATGTTGACTATGAAATGTGTAGAAACAATTTGGAACTTCAACGTGATATTTTACCAGATCTTGCGCATCAATTCCAATCTGAACAGTTACAAGATATGGCTAGAAACGTAATTGAACGTCTTGATCACTTGAATTCGTTAATTCCAACATTTTTGAAAGATGGTGGTACACAAAAGGTAAAAGACGCACTAAAAAAGTATCAAGACGGATTAGAATCTACATACGATAAGAAAGAGAACGAGTACAAGTCGAACATTGCTCCCTTCTTATGTCCATCATGTTCCAAAGATTTAAAAGAGTTTGCGTTACGACCATGTGGACATAGTTACTGTAGAGAATGCTTACAAATGGTTTTATTAGAGCACGATTGTCCTGTTTGCCATGTAGGCTACACTATGTATGAAAAGTTATAAGTTGTTCCAGTGGTTTGAATTTTGTCCACCATGTCATGAATAACTTGAGAATAGATTCACAAAAGAATAAATCTTTCATTTGTACTGCACTTGCTCTGTATCGTTCGTACAAGTATCCAATACGTTGCAGGAACACGTGTTCTTTTTGTTGATACTTGTCGCGTAGAAAACAAGCAAAGTGAAGTGTCGTGCAGAGCAAATCGTGTAACATGACGAACACTTGGTTCGTCTCGACGTTGGTCTCTTCTGCACTTTCTCGTTGTGCTTCCAAAAGTGTTTCTAACCATTCCAAACTTGATAAAAATTTCTGAACACGTTCCATCTTTTCTACTGTACATAGTTTCAACATTGTTTCAAAATCTTCATTCACGAAAAACCAATCATATTTCCGTCTCCATTTGGCATTTGGGAATATCTCCAAAAACAATCGATTCCTATTCTTTTTCATTTCTTTCTTTTTGCGTTTTTTCGCTCGAAATAATGTTCTATAATACAATATCACAACTTGTTTCATTTGATCAGTAAATCCATTCAACGCGATTTCCAATTCGTTTCTCGTAAACGTTTCAAATACGATAGTTTCGACAATCGTGCGAATGTGACTCCAAAACGTATTCGATTGGTCGCAATGTGAAATGGCATAAAATAGTAGTAATACACTTGTTTGTTCGGAAGCGTTTGGTTCGATGCTAACTGTGCTAACGAGTTGCAAAAAACATTCGCGTTTTGAATTCGATTCTTCTGCGATCATTTGTAATACTCGCGTACGTTCTGTTTTCTTGATAAAGATATCATAATAACCTCGTTTTTCGATTTGTTGAAATAGTTCGAGTATGCTGTTATCATAAAGAATCCAATCGAACAATGTTTTTGGTTCTTCTTCTTGTTCGTATAGTTCATAGTTACTGTAATAGAGATCTATTTGATTTCTGTATTGTTGAATAATTGTCGAAACTAGATGTTAGTTGTGCAAAGAAAGCTTACGTTTTGTTTGATTCTGTGTTCGCAGTGCGTGATAGTACAATTCATGAATTTGTCTTCGAATTTGAAACGAATCTATTCTTCTAGTGTTGTTTTGCATCATCTCACGTTTCTTTTCTAATAGTTTTATCGATATTCTTGCCCAATCTTTAATCTCGTTGTATTTTCTAATTTGTGAGTTGATATGTTCATACATACTCTTGTTGCGCTTGTAAATTGTATTTGGGTGAATCTTTTAGTTTTAAATCGTACTTGTAGCGATCAATCTCTTTTCTGTGTTTTCTTATAAACGCAAAATGAGGATTGCTCGTTTGTTGTTCTTTGAATTGTTCATCCATTAACTCCAACGATTTTAGAAACGGTATACTTTTCGGTGGATTCAACATTTCTTCGGTCTATGCTTGGTTATAATCAACAAAACCTATTTTACACTATTCATTGCCTCTCGTTGCGATTTTTCAATGTTTGATGCTATTTTAGAGTATTTTTTCGAAAGTACAGCGATGGAGTCTTCCATTCTTTGTGGTTCGTAAGCATTTGACAACGCGTTATTGTGTTCCTCGTTGCTATCTGCATTCTTTTCGTGAATAAATGATATGTTTCGCGTACGTAGAGTGATGACCAATATTCGCGTTGTGTATGATGTAAAAGAATTAATTTTGGAAAGACTGTCGTCCATAGGTCTGAACGTGTTGTATTATCAATTAACAAGTTGAGATTGGGTATGGCTTCATTTCTCTTCGCTATAAACGCTTCGAACGCAACCTGATGAGGGCCTCTATCAAACATGAAGTTTGTGTCACCTGTTTACAACTAAAACAATAAGGAATTAAAGATGCTGTTTATGATTTAACACACTTCTTAGTTTAATTTTGCTTTTCATTGTGTTCCACAGAGCCATCTCTTTTCTCTGCCCTAATGTATGGATAGGTAATATTTGTTACCAATGGTCTCCATGAGTATGGATCTTCTCCAGCTACCATTAACACATCACGATTATCTAGTTGCATATTGTCTCCTTGTATTGCTTCCAGAGGAGTGCGTCCATCTGAAGTCCATGGTAAGAGGCTCTCGGCACTCATGTAGTGCGTAGCTAGCGCTCGTCGATAGTTAGCTTGCGTAGTGTTCGGCAAAGATCGATGCAGTAAGTATCCATTGAAAAACACTGCATCTCCACTTTTCAATTCCACTGGAATCGCTTTTTCGTCATCAAATCCGTACGACTCTCCAGAGCTATCGAATTTTGGGTTATTGTGAGGTTTGTTAGGGTATAATACTCCTCTTCTGTGCGATCCAGGAATGACCCACAAACATCCATTCTCTATTTTTGCATCATCAATAGCGATCCATGCAGCTGTGAGGGAGCGATCGCGAGTGGGGATATAAATCTCATCTTGGTGCCACGCTTGTCCTGGTTTTCCAGGTCCTTTAATAAAGTACATGGATTGCATGAATTTCACGTTTGGGCCGACTACTTGTACGAGTGTACCAACTATTTTAGGATGTTTGATGGAGAAATCTCGTATGATGTCACTCATCTTATGTGGATGGTGAAAACAAAGGTACTTGCGTAAAAAGGCATCTTCTGTTTCATTTGGTGAGCATTGTTCGAGACCCTTAACATAGCCTCGCTCACCTCTACAAACAGCAATAATTTCATCTTTTAGCTCTTGTATTTCTTTGGTGTTAAATAATCCACGAACAATGATGAAGCCATCCTCTTTGTACTGCTCAGTTAATGTATCGAGCGTCATCTAGTGTTTACAACTGTGATCAACCAACCAAATACAGGTCTATCAAAATGAGCTGGTTGAACTTCAACCAGTTCATTTACTCCTGCACCTTTGGTTTGAAAGTTCACGTTGACCTAGCTATAAAATTAGCTAAGGTGTTGTAAAAAACCAGTTGATCAAAAAACAAAAGCACCGTAACCGAATACACAACAATGAAAGCGATAACCACCGAAGACCAAAAGCTTGTAACGCTATTAGAGAAGCTATCACCATACAAATCCTACAAATTGAAGTTTGCCAAGAAATTGCTAAAAGCTGGCTACAAAGATATCGTCCACTGTAACGGCATAACCATCGGTCGCAAGGGCTACGAGTTTTCTTGGTACAGCGATCGCGTCTTCAAAGACTGTCCAGCGTACGGACCAGCTCTCATTTTTGCCATTGGCGACGACCTAATCAAGAAAGTCAAATGCACAGCCAACAATTTTGTGTTTCTAACAGAGTCCGGAAAAGTGTACGATTTGAAGGCTAGCGTGCTACACAACTGCAAGAACATTCAAAATCTACACATTTATTTCAGATGGATCGACATTCCTCAAACTGACAGCAAATGTGTAGAAGTTGAAGCCTCTCGCGTCATTGGTAGCAATATCTTGATGCAAACCGAAGACGGAAAAGTGTATGGTGTTGGCAGCAATGGACACCACCAACTTGCAAACAGAGACGACACGTATGGTATGAGAGTAGCTAACCTCGTCTACAAAGATGGAAATGGTCCCTTTGCCGCTGGTGCTGCTTACACTGTCTGCTCAACCAAAAAGAGCATTTTGGTTTGTGGTTATAACGCAAATGAAATGCTCGGCGTTGTTAAAAGACAGGGACAAAGTACTTGCATTCTCGCACCTGCTGTAGCTACACAATGGCGCCGCTGTTTTGGCCAAGTCAAGCGTTTTTTGGGTTTACACGATATGGTAGTCATTCTTACTGAACATCTTGTCTATGTTTCAGCCAATGGCATTTTCCGTCGCCTTGATCTCCCATCTGCTCCAAAACAAGTCTTTGGAGATGCTTCAAGCAACACCTTTTACGTGACCTCGTCCTCAGATGTCTTTGTATTCAAAAATTCCGACAAAATGGACGAGAACGACGAGATGGAAGCTCCTGATATTGATAGAAAACCAGAACGCATCCATTGTGGTGTGGAAACGTATCCAATTGTCGTCTGTGTCGATGACCTTGTTTTTATCGAGTTTGATAACTTTCACGTTGCTTCTAGTATGTCAAGAATGAGACATGCCCTTGATTCGACAAGTCTTTCCGCTCTTCTCAGCGACATTAGTATCGTTACACTTGAATAAATTCGTACTTGTCTAGAATTGTTGTCGAGTTCGATGTCGTGCTTTAATAGTTAGTAGATCTGATGTTGTCTTACCTTGGCCATCTAGTGGTTTTGTTTCTGCATGTGTTGTATTCCCTAACTCTGCGTGGTCTGATGTTCCTTCATTCTTATATTTTCGCAACACATACTCGCTCAATTTGCCACTGATGTAGGAATTAGTTAGCATAGTCGAGGAAACGAGTACTCGTATGACAATTGCAATCATGAAATAATGTAATGATGCATAAAACTCTACACTGTTTGTTTTGCACTCAGAAATCCACAATAAATACAGCATGATATTTTTCATCAATTTTAAAATGATGTTTATCACGAATCGTATCACGGAATCGACTTTATGGTGAGAATAAAATTTGAAAATACCTCTTTTGAAAATAGCGTACTGTGTTTTTGTTTTTTCTGATGTGTTTTTTTCTGCGTGTTGCTTAAAAGCGATTCCAAAGAGACCAGAAGCCATACTATAGATGTCGATTATGGAAACAGCCAATGCGAAGTCGACTATTATTTTAGAGTTGCATCCTGGTACATTTTCAACGTGGTGCCAGTGCGAAAATATATATATTCCCCAAATACCAAGTACTAACGCTGATGGAATGGAGAAAACAATATTTGCGTGCTGTAGATGTTCTTGGATTCGTCTAAGTTGTGCTCCACGCTTCTCAGTGAACATAAACGATTTAATTGCGTTCATACTTGGTGTGGGACAAGTGAAAGATGATTGTTTGCACTTTGCAGAGTGGCGTTCTATCGTGGTGTTAGAAAGTACAATAAATATCGTTCTAAAACGATTAAAACGATATAAGTAGCACAACAATGAACTTTGATACGTGTTGGCGACGGAAAGTAACCAAGCGAGGACCAGATGTAAATCTTTTATTGATAAATTACACTATATTCCTTGGAAAATGGGCAAACGATAAGTATCTCTGTATGTTCGCATTTTGTTTACTAGGCATTCACGGAAATAATATGGATAAGGGGTTTCACATTGTCCTGGATAACTTAACATTCCAGCTCTCCAAACACACATGACATCCGTCGATACTGAGCAAACTTCGGCCAAAACATCTGTTTTCCAATTGATATTTGTTGGTAAACCTATTGGCACAGGAGCTGGTGCTGGTTCGTTGTACACAGGTACAGGAGCTACATACGGATTTCTACCAAGAACTCGTCTTCTTGCTAGTACACTCGCAGCTAGTGCGATAAGCAGCAATACCACGAATTTCATTTTGCGGAATATAAAAGGTGAAGACATAGTCTATTAATTATCGCAGATCAATAACAAATGGAGAATGAGATACCGCTTTACAATTGTTCATACTTGCAGTTAAGTATTTCTACAAAGTAACGAAAAATAGCACAGTCAATAGTGCATACGCAAGAGTTACACAAGCAGCTGCACTCTTAACTATACCTGGTGCATCAGTAGTTTCACAAATATCTCCAGAACAAACTGGCAGTTCAGCCATCGTTACAGAATCTGGTAACGCGTCAATCTTCAAATTGTCTTTCTCCGTATAAACTATATTATTTCCAAAGAAAATATGTTTCACGCCCTTAAGATCTTGGATGAACGCAGCTCCAAAAGTATCAGTTACATACAACTGTTGTATACGTCCTCCACGAGGTACCGAATGGACATCGTACAAATAGTAATACGTTCTTCCGCTTGATACGACTACACTTTTTTCTATCACACCACGTGCGCTTCTATGTAGAACGGTAGTCGTTTTGCCATCTGTTTTGGAAAGACCCAAATTGTCACGATACAGGAAAATTCCATTCTTTGTGTATGCAATCGGGTCGTACGATAAACTCTGACTACGTCTAATTTCTCTTGTCGTGGTACCATCTGTACTATACAGTACAGTTGAACCATTAACATGACAAGTAAATATTGCTTTTCCATCTCCAGTAAGGATTTCCTCAGTGTACGTGTTTCCCAATGCGCCAGGTAAGGGTTTTGTATTAACTGCAGATTTACCATCTGTTACAAACATTTGTTGATTCGCGATGAAAATGTAAACATTGTCGCTGACTTTTGTTACGTTTCTGTCGAAACAATTCCCAACATATCCTATTTTGCAATTGATGAGCGTTTTTGTAGTAAGTGGAATTGGTGTGGCTCCAGAAGTCTTGTACAAAATGTAGTCAGTGTTGGCATCTTGTGCAACGTAAAAAACATCACTTCCGTAAATGGCGACATTAGATAGAGTGTCGACTAATGTTGTAACTGTAGTGCCATCTGTAGAATAGTATCCGAAATATCCTTTGAAAATCACATGTGTTGCGTTTCTTGAAGTGACAGTGATGGAATAAATATCGTTGTTTGTTGAAATGATTTTGGTGTCATTAAGGTTCAAATCGAACGAATAGAGTCCATCTTTTGCGTAATATAGCCTTCCATTCAATTCAAAATGTGGAACGGCGCTAGTGGACTTGGCAACGTTATATAATTCTGTACTGGCTAATCTGATAGGTGCTGTAGCAGGTAATATTTGCCAAAGCAAGTTACTATTGGTAGTGTAGTCGTGCATAGGTACGAATGCGACGGAAGGGAAAGCAGTAACGCTCAAATCGTTATCCACCAAAATATTATTTCCACCACCGACAAGGGAGCCTCTGTCAACTGTTCCAAGTTGCGCGGTACCTGCTGCGGTACCATCAGATGCATACAACTGCGCAAATGGTGAATTTGCATTCTTTCCAAATAAATAAAGTCGGTCATTTAGTGTAAACCAATTTGATGCAAGTGGCACGCCAGACAGAAGCGTAGCTTGTGCCACTGTGTATGCGAGCAGTGTTAGAAATGCGATTATGGATGTTAGTTGTTTCATGTTTGTGTTTTGATTTGGGTAACTGAGCTATTTGTGTTTGGTGATATCTAGCGCCATCTTTGAACAACAATCTATTAAAGGATTCATGAAACAGACACACGTTTTCATGTTCTACGACGATTGAAGTGTTCTTGTCAATAAATTGTAACCCCAAGCCTGTCAACACCACAAACAATGTCAACTTATGATATCCTGTGTAATCCAAACAACGTGTTTCTGTTTAAGAACAAAGAAGAAAGTACAGCTACAAATGCATATGTGATTCCAAGTCTAAATCCAGGACGCAGAATCAAAAAGTTAGTATGCTCTCATGCAAGCATGTACATACTTTATGGTACGCAAAAAACACACTTCTAAATTATAATAGAGGATAACAGAATTTTTAGAAGTCAAACAACAGTTGCAGACACAAGAATAGTAGAATCTAAATTGGGACGCAAAATAGTTGACGTAGGATGCTCCAACAAAATGTACGCGCTACTCACTGATAAAAACATGGTACTTATTAAGGGGAAACAAGAAAATAGAACAGTTGGAATGGGACTTGCAAAAAGAGGTACCAGGATATCGACTGAAACAAATTGATGGTGGTGGCGAACACATCACGTTTCTTTTGGAAAACGAATCGCGACAATCAAAAATGTATTTTCACGGTTTAAATGACCTGGGTTCTACAGGTTTCAGCGTAGCCAAGTCGCATGAAAAAGTAGTGCCTTGCAACTTAAATATTACAAAGACTATCGATATGATAGCATGTGGAAATTGTCACACGCTGTTTCTATGCCAAGGTGAAGTATACGTAAGTGATTGATCTACATAGATTTACCTCTAGGGATGTGGATATGATCAGTTAGGCCAACTAGGCGCACCACCTCGAGGTGGTTATTATAGTACCGTTAAAATCAATGTACCTGGTGCAGTACGATACATTGCATGTGGTAGTCACTTTAGCGTATTCATTACTGAAGATAATTGCGTCTACTGCTGCGGAGCAAACTTTAAAAAAATATTAGGTGTTGGTTCAGACGAAAGGGAAATCCATAGAATAGTTAGAGTATCCCAGTTTGACAACCGTGTCTCAAAAGTGTTTGTAGGAGACAGCCATTGGTACATTCTAACAACTGATGATGAATTGTATTATAGTGGCGAAACGTATAATGCACCATGGCCTAAAAGTCATATTGCCACTCGCTACTCAAATGGAGAGTTTGTCAAGTGTCTTGTTCCACTTCATACCGTTCGTCACATTGATATTGCTTGTGGATCAGAGTTTTCTGTAGTGAGGTTTACTGTTCCAAAGAAAGAAATGTTCAATAGCGCGTTTGTGAGATCGATGTGCGATACAAACGCAAAATCTAGCAAGTTTTCCGATGTTTCTTTCAAATAAAATTTTACATTAAAATTCGCTTGGTTTGTAAACATCAAGTTGTGGATCGCCGATGATGTTTAACTTTCCTCTTCTGTTACTCTTGCGTACCTTGAACTCTTGTGGAGCATAGTTGTTGAAAGAGTTTTGATCGATAAGCTCATCTGTTACGTCGATATCATCGCCTGGTCTAGCATAGTATTGGTTTCCACGAGGTGCTTAAAGTTAGTCCGAATAAAGAAGCGTACTTTCAACAACCACCCTAGATGATGCTCCCCATCCCTTCTTTTGCACTTGAGGTACTGTCCAAACTGCTTTTCCACCTTTTGGGATTTTTCCATTCCCTTTAATATTGCCGTACGAGTAGCCTTGCCACTTGTGCTTTCTACCTGGATTTTTCCATCTTCGTTTCAATGTGTCCTCTGGTGCTGATGATTTACCAGCACGAAATGTAAACCTGCTGTTGTGATTGTATCCCTTGCAATAAACGATGGCAGATATGAAGAGCAACGCTGCGAATACAAGCAACAACTCCATATCGATCAGTTTATGAATAGTTGTCCTTTTTTATCAGCGAGTTTATTACAACTACTCTAATCTACTCACCAGTAACATGTACTTTCTATCCATCTTCGCCTTGCTATTGAACTGTGCCTATTGTAGAGCACTTCGCAAAGTTTTGTGATTGTAAATAGCCAAACAAAATTATGTCAAAACAGAAGATGGTAGTGTCGACAACAATACCCAAGTACTTGTTCGAACTAACAGCAGAAAACCAGGTCGATATTGTTGGAATTGTACAGTACTGTATCACGTTAGGTTCCGGAACAAAACTAGAAGATTTGCAAGCCATCGCACGAGACTTGCAAGAACGAGGCATTAGCAGTTTAAAATTTACTGGAGCGTCAAAGGAAACTCTACTAACAACTATCATGCAAGAATCACTCTGTAACTATCACAAACACAATATATCCGATCTAAGCTTGGCTCCAGTACTCGAAAACCAATCGATGAAAAATTTACAAGGAGTAGCACACTTTTTGTACAATTGGGCGGAACGATGTCGCGATGATATGCGCAATGATAACTTAATAGATTCATTTGGCATTCAACCAGCACGTGACGTTCCAACACTCGTTCAACAAATTCTTAATTGGCTACTCCAGTTAACGCTACAATATTACAGTGCAAAACCACTAACGGAAAACAAACTACAAGTCAAACTGCAACGAGGATTGCTACCACAATCACCAGAAGATGATAAGAAAAAAGCAGAACCAAAAAGAAAGAAACGAAAAGTAAATGGAGAAGAGATTGAGATCGATGAACAGACACCTGCCACGCCGATCCGATTGCAACAATTTTCGCCACCTACACAAATTCCAACGACTCCACAACCAAATCATCAACAGACACCCAGTACACCAGTTCAACAACCTGCAAACGTTCCACAAATTCAACAACCCGCAGCGTTGCTTCTAACCCTAGATCAAGAAGAGAAATCGGCAGTAGATGCATTTTTGGCAGACATGTTCAAAGCTCAAGAACAACGTTCCGAGAAGTACTGCTCAGCAAATGTAACATTACAGGAAATTCAACAACTAGAACGCTCATACACCCAATACTTGAAAAACAAGAAAGTAGAACATTGTACACGATTGAACGATATTTACATGAAAAAAATGACACTACTGCAACAAATGATGAACGAAACTCAAGCAAAACGAGAGACTGCCCTCAGGTTTATCAACCAGAATAAATAATCTATTTTTGGAATAGTAACCAATTATACGTGCCATCAAACAACGATCAGAAAAAACTGAACAATGACAACATTACATATCCCACACTTGAGTAGACAGCGAGAACTGATAAAAACTGATATAGTTGTTGCGACTGTGTTAGCTGGAGCAACAATTTATGACCCACAGTTATTGAACAAATTTGCATTTGGACATCCTATTGTACAAACTGATTTACATGTATTTATATCTGCATTTACGTGGTATGTTTTAAATAGTCACTAACGCGATAGCATGGTTATATTCAATACGGCATGCGCATTGTCGTGTTTACTCCCATCGACATCACCGCTAGTCCCAGTCATGCTTGGGCTATCTCACGCGCTACTCGCTTTACGAAGCGTTTTATTGTACCAATACAATGGAATGACAACAGGATTCCTATTATTCTCGAGCTACAACATCACAATGACACTTTTGTATTTCATAACAATGTTTGGTGATCCATTCTATTTGGGATTCGAGGAACCAGAAGTACAATCGAAAAAGACAGAAGTTTATTATAATTATCAAACGTCAATTTTATGTGCTGACATACTTCCTCAATTATTGTTTGGCGCGTTTGTCTTCTACAATGAAGACATATTATGTCACTTACTACCATACCCAATCGTGAATGGACTACCTCCACAAGAATCTCTTATGGTCTCCAACGCATGGTAAGTCTTAGTTTCAACTACTAACGATCTAGTCTATTAATGATCCTCAACGCAGTTGTTCAATTTTCAGCGTTACTCAACTTTGACTATACTTACGCCCAAGGATCCGCTGCAATGCACATGGTCTCTGCAATTACTTCCATTTGGCTCATGAACCAACTCGACGCATACAATACTTCAACGATGTGGACATGGACAGCTATCCACTTATTCTTTGCAGCGTTCATGTACACTACTTCATTGCAACTTGCCAACAGAGCAACAGCTGCACAGATCAAGTACGGAACATGGAAACCAAATCTTTTACGAAAACCACTCAAACAAGACGACAAATTACGTATTTACAGTCCTGCATAAACGTATTCATAACTTTGCAAGTTGTTTTGCTGCATGTATTTTTCTCAATCTGTCCTCTTGTTGTCCTCTCCGCTTTTTGCAACATTGCAATTTCAAGATGACAGTTTATTCAACCGGCAAACAAAATGAAATACTTCAATACCATTTGCTGAAACATGGAATGAAGTCAAATTTTGAAGGAGATGAAACCAAATCTTTTGCGAAAACCAATCAAACAAGAAGAAAATACGTATTTACAGTCTTGCATAAGCACGCAATTCATTATTCATAACTTTTGCAAATTGTTTTGCAGTATGTACTAATCTCTCATGTTGATCCAACTTGGAAATGTATTCTTGTGGAACGACACTTGCACCTTTCAATCCTCCAATTAACGCACCTACCATCGCAGCGTTAGAATCTGTATCTCCGCCAATGTAGACTGCGCGCAAAATGGTATCAAAATTGAGTTGTTTGGTGCCAATGATTAAACCAATTACCATCGTACACGAATCCACGCAAAAGTATGTTCCTCCATTGGCCACTAATATGAGTTGATCATCAGTCAATGTTCCATCTTTGCTATTCAGTACAAACTCATTTAGTTTTCTTAATCGACTTGTCAAAAATTCTTTTTCTTCTCTTTGTGAAATAAAATATCTACTTTCCAATGATTCTGCATAATCTAATAATTGCATCAAAACGGAACTTTTTTTTGCTTTTGATGATATCACTGCTTCTCCGTTTCTGTACAAGTGTTCGAAAAAGTATGCTTGAACTAGAGCAGTTACGACTGCAACTGGTGTATCATGAGTCATACGTGCTAATAGTTCAATCTCATCTGTGTGGTCTTGGTGAGGAAGTAACGAGTAATAGTACGCAAGTGGTGAGAGTTTCATTAAAACGCCATTTCCGTATGCTTGATTTCCACTGTTGCGATATCCTTTTTCTCGATTGTGTAAACGTTCAATTGCAGTTTTGGAACCTCCCCAACCTGTAGTTGTCGTTTTCCATTCTTTGATATGTTCGCGAACTACCAAGTTCATGTCCAACGAACCAGGTTTTTGCAGATGCGACTCCATAATGGCGACCATCATAGCTAAACTGAGTTGCGTATCATCTGTCCACATTCCAGGAGTAAAGTCAGCAGGTATAAAAGGGTGATCATAGCATAGTGCGAATAATTCCTTATCGTTGGGTTCGTTACGCGCCAGTCGCTGCTGTATCTGTTCTTTGGTTTGATTTTCATATGGAATACCTTTTGCGTCACCCACTGCCGTTGCTAAAATTAATCCAAGACACTGATCGTGTAATCGTTGTGCTTTTCTCTTCTTTAGCAGTCGTGTTGCAAGAACAGTTGCTACAAATGCACTTATAAACACAGGAACCTTGTTTCGCCTGATGAAACCAAGTACTTTGGACAACCACATCTGCAGCGTTTTGTAAGATTGTTTGTGATATTCCAAGTGCTGAAAACTAGGAACTTTATTGCACAAGATCTACCATTCTATTTCCTGTCCATTGTTTTTGCTCGCTGAACTGTCCAATAGTTTGCACACCAGGTGTTGCAAATTTAAATGAACCAGCGCCACAAGGTACACCGTTCTTGTATTCACCTTCATATACTACATTATTGTTCAACTGCCAAACACCTTTCACAAATTGACCATCTTTCCATTGACCTTCATATGATGAAGAATCTTTCCTAAACTTGTACTTGCCTTGTCCATCTTTCTTATCAGATCTCCACGCTCCTACATATTGATCTCCATTTGCATAAGTAAATGTTCCCGATCCAGATTTTGCGTTATTAATCCAATCACCATAGTATCTTCCTCCATCTGGGTACACAATTCTACCTTTTCCTGTTCGCTTGTTATCTACCCACTCTCCGGTGTAAAATGTTCCATTTTTGTACCTATACGTTCCCATACCATTTCGTTTGTTGTTTTTGTATTGACCAACATACAAATCGCCATTTGGGAAGAGTATTAATCCATTTCCTTCTCTTTCTCCCGTTTCTGGATTTTTATCACCTTCATATACGCCGACATCGCCAATTTCTCGTACTTTGTATACTGATACTCCGAGTTCCTCTGCAGTTGTCGTTGCAAAATCAGGTTTTTCGTCACCCTCTTCGGCTTCTGGTTCTTCTTCAGGTTCTTCTCCAGCTTCGATAGCTTTTCGTTTTTCTTCTTCTGCTACGCGAATACGTTCCCGCTCGTCTTCCCATTTTTTATAAATATCTAATTCTTTCTTATTTTTAAATGCGAATGCGTTTCTTCCTCCGTTTTGAACTATAAATTCTGTCAATGTAAAATGATTTGTTCGCGTTGCCCATTGCAGAAGGAATTCACCGCTAACAGGGTGTCGTAGTGACAATAGTTGCTTTGCAGAGTATTCTTTTTCTTGGTCTCCACTCGGAGCATCACCTTCTGGAGGTTCTTCATCAGCTGGTTCAGGTTCTGCATCTTCTTCACCTTCAGCTGGTTTAGCTTTCAATTCTTTCAATTTGGTAAAAATGATTCCAACTTTGTCTTCTTCAGCTAGCCTCCATATTAGTGGTATTTTAACTGGTGCTACAACACCTGCTTCTGGTGGTTTTTGGTCGTCACCTTTGTCTTCGTGGTTTTCTACGTTATCTGGGTCATCATCAGCCATTGTTTGGCGCAAATATGAGTAGTCAACTCGTGTTGTGCGTGTGGCAAGCATGTATAGTATTACGTCGATGGACCATCAAATCCAACAATCAAGCACCAACAACTCATTACCAAATATGTACGAAGTTGAATCTATGCACAATGTATCGCCATGTATGTTGCTTGCTCAAATTAACTCGCCATGGCTTTCCAAATACATTTAGATTTTCACCGTTTTTTTTTCATTGTGAGAACTGGTAATCTACAGTTCGACGTGTTAATGTTGCTTGTGTTTCGTAACGCCTGTCACCAAACAGTGACATGTTTGTAAGCATGAACAAACTTCTCGTACTCTGCCTGTGTTTCACAGTTTTGTATGCCAATGAGCGTACACTCGTAAAAAGAGGCGAAAAATGGGAGTTTGTTGATGGAATGGTTGCAGATGGTCGCGCATGGGTGACATATCAAAACACAGTGAATCAAACAGGATGGGGTGTTCTGGACATCAAAGTGAACGGCTCTTACCCAGCAGACCAACAAGCCTACGCTGCAGGGTATGTCAGTTCTTTCATTACTCACATAAAGTGTAGCAGAAGGTGGAGCAACAGCCTCTATTCTAGAAACATACTGGGATTCATTTAAAACGTACACTTTCAATAATACACTTGAACCAAAGTTATCCGCGTGGTTGGAGCAAAATATGGACTTTATGAACGAACAAATCAAAAAATACTCTACAAACACAACAGACGCACAATTATCTCTGTTCTGGCATCACATAAACTTGATAAAGTTGCAAATAGAAGGAATGTACCATGGATACACCCAACAAGTCAAAACACCAAAAATGAAACTAGTAGATTTCTATCGCTTCCAAATGGATGGCGATATTGAAGATTTGTATGGCGTTTTGGATCCACAAGAAGTCTCCACTCGTAGACAAGCAGAAAGAATCTTGTTGTATCGCACGCATTGCTCCGCATTGTTGAAATACACTCCAGATCGTAGCGAGTTGATGGCAACGCAATCCACATGGGATGTGTACAACAATATGCTTCGTATCTACAAGCACATTGAAATACCATTCACACAAAAAGAACAAGTCGCAACCACTGCCGTAAGTTTCTCTTCATCACCAGGGTGGCTCGTATCAGTCGATGATTTCTACGTTACCCAACAAAGTAATTTGGTCATTCTCGAAACAACAAATGGCGTGTACGATACAAGTATCTACAAACACGTTACTCCAAAATCAGTTTTATATTGGATGAGAAATATCGTCGCAAAT
>JAESGV010000503.1_pt1 | contig 17316 bp, 4 predicted proteins | sample 9269781 | NCBI WGS metagenome assembly JAESGV01 (sample SAMN15741586, study PRJNA653496) | algae metagenome | isolation source: Tildeniella torsiva UHER 1998/13D and co-occurring heterotrophs from... | place: Slovakia: Slovak Paradise National Park, Hrabusice, Kosice Region | collected 2000-01-01 | reverse complement strand
TTTGTCCACAAATTCTACAGTGATGTTTGCGTTTGATAACGGAGAATGGTGCCAAACATTCGTAACACATTGTCACACGACTATCAGGCATCCAAAATTGTTTCGAACTTGCTCTTTGTCGCAATGTACTCGCAGGAAAGAGTGCATTCTTCATTTCATCTTCATGAATAGCATCAGATGATTTCGCACGACTTGGATGATTTGGGGAAGATAAAGTTGTTTGTGTTTGTGCTCGAACAAGTGTTTTTCTTGGTGATGTTTCTTCCTCTGTTAATGGTGATTGGTCCGATGGCAATGACGAAGGTTTGACTACTGCTTCATTATCCAAAAATTCAATTTGTGAAACAGACGCGGAACGTGGAAGTACTGGTGCGGAATCTTTTCTTGTTAAACTTCTTCTATTTAGTTTCAAATGTTCACGACTGATGGGACTCACTAATGTTGTGTATGCGACAAACTCTCGACGATCTGATTTTTCTGGAGTTGTTACATCAGTCAAAGTAGTTGGTGTTACTGCTTCTGACGTTTCTGTACTTGTATCTTGGTCGTAGTATTGTGTGTTTATCGCATCGAGTGACTTTTTAGTTAGTGATGATAATCGGCGTGTAAGCGGGATATCTGGTACTTTTTTTGATTGGAACGGTGAAGAAGTTGGGTTTGAATTTTTTCTGATAGGTGATGGGTAACTCTTATTGAAAATGATTGGTTCTGGTTCGTTTTGTTTCTCTTCTTGTTTTTGTGTAGCGGACGACATTTTGTATGTTTGAAAAAGTTTTTTCTTTTGTTGTCTTTGTGTCGCATATATGTCAAATTCACTGCCATCGCGGAGTGGCACTGCAGTGTTTGGTACATACACTGATAGCGTGTTTATCAATTGATTGATGTTATTTGTATTGTTTTGATCTCCACCAGTGTAAAAATCAGCATCTTTTTCGTCAGAAGAGTTTTTCTTGGGACTCGACGGTATGTTATTGTTGCCGAAAAATTTGAAAACGCTCCAACTCTTTAACGCGAGAGAATTTTGAACTGGTGTTTCAACAAACTCTGTTAGCTTCGGCGGTGGTATTATATCTCTTCTAGTTGAAGAATTTGACACGACAGATGATGTCATGCAGTTGTTTGCAAAATGGAAGCTCTGGTTGTCTGCGCTCTTCAAACAATGTGAAAATAGTGCGAGATAACAAGCTTAGTTTTTATCTTGAGCAAGTACTGACTTTGAGTAATTACTGCCCTACAAATAATACAATTTCCAATTCAACGATTTGAACACTGGCATATTTATTTTATCCTTATCGTTACCCCAACGCGGTCTCCCAAGCGCACCATTTTTACCTGTAAGCGAGCTTTACTTGTCAATACTATTTGGTGCGTCTGCTGGCACGCAATTTTGTTCCAGGTTCGAATCAAATCCACAAACGAGTCTAACTCACTTCCGATGCTTTCCAAAATTAATCCATTGTATGCTGAAGCTAGTGTCAATACGGTTGGTGTAACTGATATCACATTAGCTTGACTGGTCACCCAGAATAACAAGTATTCATTTTCTTGTGTACGCAACACGGTGGGCTTCATGTGGCTTGGGATGCTGGAACAATCAATTTCTATGTTTTGCGTATGTGATTTCTGATTTCCAAAACTTAGTATGTTGTTAGTTTCTCTTCTGTGCTTTATATTGTTTATGAGGACTCTGATTACCAAAATTTGATCAGATCCGAGTTTCTCTTTAAAAGTATCAACCTCAAAGTATCTGTAACCGAAGGCTTTCTCATAACACATACCTTTATCCGCAAACACTACAACTGCAAACTCACCATTTTCAGCCAACTTTTTTCCCATCTCCACCACCTCTTTTTCCCCTCCTGTACAGCATTCGTCATGGAGTCGCAAACTTGTTTCGAGTTCTACCACTAGCAGTATCAGATTGCTATGACCTCGTGGAGGTGTTGATCGAGCTTCTAATGTAACCGAAATATTGGCAATTCCAAAACTTTTTAATTGATTGGACACTAGTTTCCTGGCATTCTCAGACTTTGACCTACTGCAAAGAATAACGCTACCTACCACTTCTTCCGTGATCGCAGGTTGAGGTTCTGCCGATGAACAACTCATGTTAAATTCCGATTTTACAAAACTAAAAGGAACGCTTATCTAATAACACTTGATACCAATACATGAATCATGTTATTTTTTTGTTCTAGTAATATTTGTAGCAACATAGTTCTTCTTCTTTCCTGCCGTGCTCGTTGAGCTTGTATTATGCGCACTTGATCCACGTAAAGAAGGAGTAGCTTGCGTCTTTTCATCAGTAACTTTGCTTGTCATCTTTGGTGGCACATACTTGGGTAACACACCACGTACTGCGTACCTCCATTGCATCTCTTCTGTATCAATAACAAGAACACCAGTTGCAACTTTTCCATAATGATTTGCAGTAAAGCTTATCAAGAATGGAGTACCTTCGTAGCCATATGCAGCCAGAGTACCTCTAGTAGGTGATACCGATAAATCAACACTTGATTCACTTGTCAAATACGCTTCAAATTGTGCTTGATGCGCAAAGATATTGGACAATCGGAAACTCACACGTTCGGTTCTTCCTATACTACTTTGTACATCTATTGTATCATCAAGTTCTCCAACTAAAGATTCTAATTGTAATTCATATCGCCATAGTCCTCCATTCTTTCTGTGTATTAATAATTGTGCAATTCCTTGGAATGGTCTAAGTGGCGCGAATTCCACTTTGAATAGTAATTGTCCTTTTTCCATTGTATTCCCTTTCATTCTTGTAAATGTTAAAGATCGCTTTATAGCTTTCAAATAGTTTTGTGTATCAGGAATAATGATTTCATGAGTGTACTCTTCCTCAACATTGACCATTTCCACGTTATCATCTATGATACTTTCGTCATCTTGTGGTGTTTCCGCATTGGATGGTAAAGATATTTGTATTGTCTTCTCAATACTTGTTCTTGCTTGACATTTGAATCCAAACGTTTCTGTAGTTGTCGCTTCTGCGATACCATTGACGATATATTTCCATGTGATCTCATCGTTGCTATTGTTTTCGATTACCGAGACTATTATCATCGCATTGTACTCGCGCATAGCGGCAGGTGAGAATGTGAATGGTATTTGTAAAGTACCAAATGGTGGTAGTGTTATACCACTATTCCGATTCTTTAGCATTAACCTAAACACATTCTCCGACAATGATGTCGTTTGCAATCGTATCGGTGAAGTAACAACACGATTTGGATTTGGTTGTGGCGTTCCACCTCCTACGTTTTCTTTCTTTCTCAATTGATTCGACCTTAATGGTGTAGGCGATTGACTTACAGGAATTTCATCTTCTACAGGTGCTATCGATGTCGATGTATTCACATACGGTGCCAATTTCACAAACACTTTCTTCTCCACTGGGAATGGATTTCGGAAAGTTAATAATGAACTTGCGTTGCTTCCAATTTGTCCATAAACGGTATGCGTTTCCATTTGTGTTGGTCGTTTACCTGATCCTTGTAATTGGAATGTCCATGTACCAGCAGTACGATGCGATAACGTTAGTTCTGCTTTTTCTACTCGTGGTTCGATCGAAGATGGCAAATACATGACCTTGGCACGTACAGTTTCGTATGGTTGCATGATCAATTGATTTGTTACTCCTGTACCACCTCCTAACGTTGGAACTTGCAAACTAAAGTTTTGCGCAAGTTGTTGTTCTGGTTGGGTAAAGTTTGCATCAAGTGCAACTCTTTCATTCGTAGGATTGGTAATGGAAATTTCTTGTTCTGATTGTTTACCCAAAACACAACTCATTGTCGGTACAACTACTGGTGCAGCCTTTAGTGCGACAAGCGTAACTTCATACCAAAACTCGCCAACAATTTCATTATAAAATGAAATTGTAACTTTTGTATCTCCGGCAAGTAGTGGTGAAAATGTAAACGTGTATGGAACATCTTTTTGGTTTGCTTCCAAGCGCATTTCTCTTGGTCCATCCATGAATGATATCGCTTGTATGGCATTTCCCTCCAACTTTTGTCCTAGTTGTTGCGAAACGGCAAACACGATAGGTTCATCTAATGGATTCGAAAGAAGTATTTCACTACACTTGACTGTTTGCCGAACATTTGTTTCCACACGAATAGATTTTTCCATTGGTGCTCTGGTAGCAGTGATATCCAACGCGAACCATAATTGTTCACCATCGGGAGCGATGAACGTTATTGTTCCATTGTATGTTCCTCCAAGAGGTGCCAATAAATTGATAACATAATCTTCCTCTTTGGTGTCATCATCTTTTCTTCCTGCTAATCCTTTCTTAATAGATGATGGAGCACGTTTTAATACTTTTCCTTGCTCTTTTGCAAGTTCACCAGTGGGATCGGTGTACTGTGAAAAAGACATTAAACTACTAGTAGCGCTAGAAACACGTCTTCCAGGCACAGTATGTTCTTTCTTTCCTGTTACGAATGGAATGTCAATTTCTACTCGGTATGTGATCGAATTCTGTTTGATGACATTGATGTTGGGTACTTTGATGCTATGTGTGATCGGTTCTCTAACTTTACATTGTAACACAACACGACCTTCTGCTAATGGTTCCAATGTCTTGCCACGTAGTTGGTAAATATACTTTTCTAGTGTATCTACGTTGGATAGTTCTAACTCTCCTTTAACCATACCTCCATTGGCATTCGGTGGAGCCATTGACTTTGGATAGAACACTAGTGGATAATTCATAACCGTATGTGGTGGTATGCGCATTTCACTAGGTCCGTAGAAGAAATCTCCACTAAGTAGTGCTTGGATCTTCCAGAATTTATCACTCTTATTATTCAATGGGATTTCTTGTGTAATTTTTTGCCGAACAGGAACACAGAATTCCAATTCTACACGTACACCAGGTGCGATCGCTCTACCTTCAATTTCATAAACTCGGTAATCAAATGGTGAAGATAGTATGACGCTGCATGGGTACAAACCAGGTTCTCGTGGTGTGAACGTGACCAATAACATTGGCCGATCGTCTGGTATATGTGATTGATTACTTGATTGTTCTGGGTTCGTTGGCAGTACAGGTGCAAGTGCATGTTTTCTATGAATTGTAACTTCTCTGGGTCCTGAAAAGAACGGTGAACTATATTCAACTTGATAAGTTGTACTCTCTTGGTCAGGAATTGGTACAATAGATCTTCCGATTCTAAACTTTTTGTATCGCTCTTTTAGTGTATTTGTCGCTTTTTCAACACTATGGTTGACACTTCCTAAAAGGATTTGTGCAGTACCACTGTTACTCTTTGATGACCGCTCTCGTTGTGCAACATTACTTTCACATTTGATTGTTGCCTTATCCATAGGTTCTGGTTGTTCTGATAATGCTTCAATACCGATGACAAACTCTCCAACTTTTGGATCACTAAACATGACTTGGCAATTGTACTGACATCGAGCCAAGAATGGTAAAAATTGTATAGTGACTTTTTTCTTTTCTCCACGTTTTAGTGAGACGCTATCATATGGACACCAAAATCCTTCTGGCATCGTTCCCGCGTTTTGTATAATCATCGCGTGTGTAATAGATCCAGCATCAGGATTCACTTTTACCGATTGTTTCAAAATGATTGAGAATTGTCCTGTTCTATCAAATGGATTTTCCACTTCAAGCTCAAGTTTCCTAACTTCATAAATCTGGCTTGACACTTTGATTAATTGTAAGAACTTTTCGGCTAACACTTGTGTTCGAAGTACAAACACCATTGTTGATGCTTGGTACGATCCAGTTTTAATCGCGTGGAATGTTAACCTTCCTTCTACTGGTTTACTAAATCGTGGTTTGACTTCAATTGGGAAACTAAAATTACTCTTTGGTTTGAGTACAATTTTATCTTCCCGAGTAGGTGCAGGAGCAATTGGCGTAGATGCAGAATTTCCGCCACTACTTGGTGGTGGTTGTGATTGATTCACTAGTGTGAACTCACTACTACCTTCTAACGTGACTTGATACTCGATTGTGTGTTTTGTTGGATTGGTCAACTCGATACTCTTACGAATGAGTTCTTGAAGATTTCCCTCAAACACTAGTGTTGTTTTTGGAATGTACTGTGGAAGTGTTTGGTACAAGTACATACAAAATAGCAACATGTCACGTGGATTAGCTTGTACGATATCACGAACGCGAATCGTGTAATCTAATCTTGCTTCTCGAATAGCATTCACTACTAATGATGCATTGTACTCAAAATCGGAAATATCTTCAAATACCGTTCGCATAGATTCAAATTTATATGCCAACGAAGGGATATGTGATTGCATTAATGCTGCCAACACGCGTCCATCTCGCAAATCACTTCCAAAATTAGTTAACCGGAAAGTACTCTGTTGTTGCTGCTGTACAGTACTATAACTAATCGAACTCATAATTTCACGATTGGCATCTGCTTGCGCATTCTTTTTCTCTTCAGTTCGCGAGTTCGACGTTGTAGATACCGTTCGTAACTGATTATGTACCTTATTAAAGTGGAATGTAATCCATGACAGAATGATACTTTCTGGTACACTTATCACATTACTACTTGCTAACGAGTTACTCCACTCGGTAGATAACAGTGTGAAATAGTTTGTCGTCGGAGGTTCAACATCGGCACTTGGTGTAGTAGGTGTTTTTTCCGACGTGTACACTTCACAACCTGCAATTTGTTTCAATTGTTTCACATTAATTCTATTCAACACGAATATCTTGATCATTTGGAAAATGACAGTCATCCATGATTCTAAACTCTTGTACCGAAATCTTCTTTCGGTCAATCGTCGAACATGGTTTCCCGTTCCACTTGGTGTTGTCGGTGCAGGATCAGTGGTTGTACTTTTAGCACTTCGAGCACTTGCCGGTGCAGTTCCATCTGTTGGTGGCTTTTCCGTAGATTCCAATGATTGATTGTTCATGGAAACAACTTTGATGTAATCTTCGTATCGCATCAAATACTCTGGTCGTACAACATTGAGCAACGCACCAAATGATTTCAAATAGGTTAACAATTGTTCGTATTGGGAAAGTAATTCTTTCACCGCATCATTTCTATTTGGTGATAATTTCGTTATGCGACCAGGCGCTTTCTTGCTACTCATTTGGAACAGCATATCGTACAAAATCCCACCATTCGAGAATAATAGTGTTTTGATCAAATCATCAACGGGATTAGTAAGCGCGTTCACATTTAACCAATTCAATAACCGTTCTGCGTTCCTCTTGTTATAAATTCTCCGCATGATTTTCTCTGCTTGTGTCAAAGGACCATTACTTGCTGCTGTGTTTGCAGTCATCGTCGAGTGACTTGATGATAACGCATCGTTAAAGTCACCATCTTTGTGTCTTCCACCTGCAGTGCCTACTCGCTCACTACGTTCAGGCCTTTCAACCAATAAAATAGGTTTGTTACGATCTTGAGGCGCTTCAAGTTTGTATCCTTCCTTGTTCTCCACTAGGAACGAGTAGTTTGTTAACAAACAATTATCGGCAGTGCATGTTACTGGAATATTGAATGTTTGTCCTCTACCATCAAAGAATTGTACATTTGCAGTGAAACTCATGGGTTTGGTAGACATGAACGATAGTTCTACAGGAATTGATGCTCTTTCTATCGACAACACGTTACCTTCTGGGAAACTTATCGTTAGTGGAATTTTAGTTGTATCTGCCGGTAATCGGTACTGCAAACTCAACTCTTCATATCCTTCGTTCATCACATTGAAAACTTGTTTAGAAGTAATGCCGAGTGGACATACTGAGAACGTGATCTCACGAACGTCAAATGATAATGTTGGATTTGAGCCAAATCCTTGTAACTGCAAATCAAAATAGGATTTGTCGCGTTTCTTATCCAAGTAGATTGGTGCCACTCTCAAATACTCTTTGTTTGCTTCTAGTGGTGTAAAGAATACTTGTATGTGAGATGCTTGTCCTGGTGTTAACCTTCCACTCGTCGGCTCAATCCTAAACACATCATGACTAGCCAGTTGTGTCTTCTCTGCTTTTGACCCAATTGGTGTACTTACAGCAGTGTTGTTACCAGTAGGAATGTCAAACTCCCAATTTAATTCTTGACGATCTTCATTGGTAAATGTAACCAACATGCGATGTGGCATCATATTTGTTGCTTCAGTGATAATCACTTTCTTCTTGAAATCTAACGTATGATGACTCACTACCAATCGTGGTTTCAAACTTCTTGCCTTGACTTGTCTCATTAGTCCCGTTTGTGCCAACTGTATACCAGCCACTTGGAACGATATTTTAAAATCGTATTGGTCAACATGTCTTGGTTTGAAACACAAGTAGAATGTTAACGATGAGTTTGGTTCCACTGTAATTCGGAAATTATTTCCAGTTTCTCTTCCGCTTTCGGAACCACCTTCACTCACATTGTCATTATCGGCAATAGTTGATATTCTTTTCAGTTGGAATTTGGGTGTTTGTTCCGGCGATGACTCGTCCTTTTTCTGTGTAAATTCATCTTCAAAATCGTCATCATCTTCGTCTTCTTCATCGGCAGCATCATCTTCTTCCATTTCTTCATCAGAAGTATTTCCACCTGTTACGACGACAATGGGTTCATCTCCATCACTTGTATCAGTGATCAACTCGCCACGATCGTTTGCCAAACAAAAATCGGGATATCGAACCAAATCTAGTTTCAAAATGGCGGGAATATTTCCACCAACATTGGTAAGTGTTATTTTTCGTTGTCCTGTGGAACCAACAAACACATCACCAAAGTGTAAATCTTCATTTTCCATTTCGACCATTGGAATTTTGGCTTCTGCTCGTATGGGTATCATTAACGTTTTTCCACCACGAATGTTGATCATCAATGAAGAATGATAAATTATGGAACTACTTGGTTTCAATTCGACGAGAAGTTTCTGCGTTGATCCACGAACGATTCTTCCTTTCATAGGAGTGACCCGAACATCAGTCAATGGTTCAACATTGAACACACCAGGAGCATCTCCAACATTTTTCAAAGTTAGTGCTTTTTGTTTGCGTAAACCAACTGGTGTCACGCCATAATCCAATTTCTTTTCTACAAATGCAATCTTTGGTTCTTTCATATCTCCGATACATCGTATTGATTTTTGTTCGTTTGAACCTTTGATATCTAGACCAAACACTTGTTCGACTTTGGATCGTGTATATGGTCGATACTGAATTTCTACAATGGCCGTCTTGAATGGCTCTATTTCACCTTTCATGGGTTTGACTGTGAAAAATTCTGTATTTTCATCATCTTGATCTTTTTTGTTTTTGCGTGGATTTGTTGTAGATGATGTTGTTGTACGCATTGTACTCGAATGTGATCGCATAGTATCAGTAAGTGGAGATTCCGAAACTACTGCGCCGTCATGCTCTTCATCCTCAATAACAGATTCGTTACTTTCTGCCATTGTAGTTGATAATTTTTTAAATGAAAATTCTGCAGTTGAATTTCCACGATTCGTAAGCGTAATCGTTTCCGTGACAAAATTTTCCAAACTGTAATCATTAAATCGGAATCGTACTTCGTTACTCGATAATCCAACGTCTGTTGGTACGACATCTCCAACGACAACAAATTTGATTTTCGAATGTTCGTTAATGGTCAAGTACATGGTATGTTGTACCACTTGCACCGCTTCCGAACAGAAAATGACATCAAATCCAGTCGTACACAGTGGTGGTATCACTTGTGATTCTGGTACAATTCTTACAACATCATCCGTGTGTTGTTGTTGCTGTCCACTTGACGGTGGTGGAGATGGTGATACTTGTACAATGATATACTGCTTCAACTCGTTTGTTATACCAAATGACTTTGTTCCCGTTGCATGGACAGTCATGGTACCAAAATCTAACATCTTGGGACCTGTTAACACTTTGTTTAACATCTTTGGTAATAGTTTGGTTTTACACTCTCGTACTTCATTTGGTGTTGTCGGTTGTGGCTTGAACTTTTTCTTTACAATTTTGTTTTCATCAAATTTACGTGGTTTTCGTACAATAACAGCACTATCTGCACCATCACTTCCACTTGCTGCTGATTTATCAGATGGACCACCCATACCCCACGCTGTCTTCCATTGTGGTTTTGGTGATTCTAGTCCTGAACCAGGTATCATTCCCAAATCGGTATCATTCAAGTAATTGTTAATTTGTACACGTAATGGTGGTACATCGCCAATGGTTTCACTCTTGGCAGTTGATTTTTTCGTTCGTATAAAAGTATTGTACAGTTCATGATTTTCTTTCTTCTTTTTAAACTCTCCTAGTTGATCCATTGGCACTTCTTCATTCATTTCAAACGTGAAATATTTTTCCTTTTTCTTGTGTGTACTTTGTGGAGGTTTCATGGTATGTAAATGTGCTTCCAAATTTCCAGTTTCTGTAGAAGGTTTGTTCATTACGAAATGTTTCTGTGGTTCAAAATCTTCAGCGATCTTGTCGATTCCGCCAATCATTGGTTTCTTTTCACTTATATTCTCAGAGAATCCACTCACTGTCAAATTGATCTTTTTCAAACCAGCCAAATTGAGTTGCAATTTACTGGTAAACTTTCCTAACTGGTTTGGTTGGAAAGTCAACGTGATATTCCGAATTTCTAATGGTTGTAGAGTTCCCTTTGCAGGTGATGCATGGAAATGGGCGACTCTATTTATCGAAAACTCTAGTGGTAGATCATTACAGTTTCTCACGCTCATCAAAACGTCATTATGTTCATTAACGGGACAGTATCCAAACTTGAATGACTTTTCTGATAATTGTACGAGGGATTTTAACGCTCTTCCATGTAACGAAAATTCTATTTTTTGTTCTGTTTCTGCAACTTCGACAACATAATCATCTTTGAAATTCTCAAACTTGATAGGCGTTAGTGCGCTACTTTTGGGAGGCATTCCGCCAACAGGTGACGCACTTGTAGATTTATTTCCAAGCGATGTTGACGGTGTTGATTTAAATCCTGTTTTCTTGTTACGTGGAACAGGTTTGAATGTGAACTGAACGGGTATTTGTTCGAACGGATCGATTTGACCTTCTGACGGTGATATTGTGAACACTGGTGTTTGGTCAGATGCATTTTCTTCATTTTCGTCGTCATCGTTTTGTGCGCCTTCTTCCTCATCGCGAGAAGTTTTAACGATGTTATATGACGATCGAAAAGGGCTGTTGTTCACGAGCATGGCTTTTATAGAGCGTTGTTGGCCGAAGTATAGCGAACCGAATTGTACAGACGATACTGCACCTCCTGCCATGTTTTGAGTCCCAACTATCGTGCTTTCATTTGCGTCACCCACTGTGCCACCGTGACTCCCTTTGAACAGGAGCTCCATACGTGATTCCACAACTTTAACGACGACATTTACCATGCGTACTTGTGTTGCTTCTTTTTGTTGCATTTGTGTCTGTTGCTGCGTAGGGTTATTCCCTAGAATTACTTTAATCGGGTATCGAAACACGCCAACGTTGACATTACTCTTCACTTGCACCTAACATTGTGAATGGTTGTAAAAAACTTGTTACCTTTATTTTCTGTACGGTAGTCGGACCTATCTTACCCTGTCGTGGCACTACATAGACAGGTAGCGAATCGTCATAAACGAATTGAAAATTGCCTTCACGACTTCCCTCGTTTTTTAATTCAAAATATTTTGTAGCTGTATGTTGTGGTACTAGCGTTCCCATATCAAATGCTGTTGGTAACGAGTATTCGGGTGCTGGATGATATGCGTGTAGTGGTACCTCAATAGATTGAAAGTCCGTCAGAATGATGAATCTGTCGTGGAAATCCAGTTCGTCTTTCGAAAAGTATAGCACTTTGATTTGTAGCTCGAGACCTGGCGCTATCCCTTTCTTAGGTACATGTAATATTGTAAATGAATCTAGCGCTGGCGGTATTATTCGAACTGTGAGCATTTTCTTCGAAACATTCCGAACAGTAAAAAGCATACTATAATTTACATTTGGGAGTACGTCGTTAAATATCCCTTCTGATGGAACTATTTTAACTTCATCTGGTTCTTCGACAATCGCACCATCAGATATCTTTGTTTTGATAGACCCGGTATTGAACGTGTTAAACAAGTTGCTGGTAGAATTCTTTTTAGTAGAACCAGTTTCGCTAGTATGAATATCTGGTAATGCATTTGCTGAATCTGTTGGTGGTGTCTGCTGTCTAAAACTACTTCGAGATTGCGATGACGATGCTATCTGCACCGTCTTCCTCCGTGGGCTAGACATCAATCCCAGGGACGTGATCCAAAATGAAGTGCTTAATGTAAACTAATAGCGGGAAGGTACAGTTGGCTAGCTAGTTTTGAAATTTGTTGAATCAATAAAGCTCATAAATACACGCACAAGACAGCACTTAGCACAGGCCGGCATCAAGCTAGCTGGAAAATATTTAACGGCTAGTTATCTTTTTCTTCTTTCATTGATTTGTGATTGATTAGAAAAGATGCGAGAAATAGTTGATCACTGCTTTATTGTATAAGTAGAAAAGCGATTCAGCAAATGACGCTGCGAGGATGCATTTTCGTGTTGTTGTTCACAGTCGCAGTACTTGCTGCAGACGGAAGCGAGCAAATACAAGGACCTTCGTCACCAGATGTTTTTTTAATATGGTGGAATAACATAACAAACTGGAAACAAAGTACATTACGCTCCATTAAATATGATGATTCTATATACAACATACCAAAACTGTCATGGACTCAAAGTTCGTTTGTCCAACCTCAAGTCATGATTCACGATCGTTACCTCTACGATCCCATTAAGCAGCAATACACAGTTGATAAATACTTAGATGACTTAGTAGAGCGTTATGGAGGAATAGACTCAGTTCTTGTCTGGCATAGTTACCCAAACATTGGCGTAGACGATAGAAATCAATTTGACATGCTAAAAGATCTACCAGGTGGTCTCGATGGCGTTCGACAACTCGTTTCTGATTTTCATAAAAGAGGCGTAAGGGTACTTTTTCCATACAACCCATGGGATAGAGGCACTCGTGATTCAGGAGCTCCAGATTCTAATTCGCTCAACGAAGTTATCGCACACACAGGCGCAGATGGGTTTAATGGTGACACAATGAGAGAAATAGCACGTGACTTTTTCCAAGACAAAAATCCAATCGCTATCGAACCAGAACTCGGTCCAACACCAGTCACGTTACAGTGGTGCAAACTTGGATGGGGATACTGGAACTATGATTTCATGCCAAGTGTATGCAAGTACAAGTGGTTGGAAAACAGACATATGACTCACTTATGCAACAGATGGGCACGCGATCACACTGATGGACTACAATTTTCCTTTTTCAACGGAATAGGTTTCGAAAGTTGGGAAAATGTTTGGGGAATATGGAACCAAATCAACAAACGAGATGGCCAAGCGATGAAGCAAATTTTCACACTATCTAGACACTTTAGTGATCTACTAGTACAAAACTGGGTTCCTCATTACAAGACGAGAAACAGTGATTCCGTGTTTGCAAGCCGATTTGGAACAAATCAACGATTATGGACGTTAGTCAATCGTGGAAACAAAACACTTACCGGAGAACAACTACAAGTCGCTCACGATTCAACTCGAGTCTATTTCGATGTTTATCATGGCGTCAAACTAGTTCCAAAAATTCAAAGTGGCATTGCAACATTATCATTTGAAATGGAAGCTTTAGGATTAGGAGCAATACTCAGTATTCAATCAAAAGATGTAAATCAAGAGCTTTTGAATTTACTCAAAGTCATGCAAGCTTTAACCAAAGAGCCACTTTCTCACTATTCTCAAGATCCAAACATTTTGCAACAAACAATTGTTCCAATGGAGAAGATTTCAACCGGAAAACCATACGAAATGCAGTACATTCCAGAAGCTAAGCAATGGAAATTCGAGTCCTATGGATTAGAAATAGAAGGTCGCGATTACGATGGCGTCGATTTCCAATACTCTATTTTGAATGAAACGTATCCAAGACTCAATCACGCAGGTTTAATCGACATACCAGAATATTTCATCGACATGTTTGCAGTATCAAATGAGAAGTATCATCAGTTCATGATTAGGTCAGGATACAAACCCAAAGACCCACGCAATTTCCTCAAGCATTGGAAAGATGGAACTTTTATCAAAGGACACGCGTACGATCCAGTTATCTACGTTTCAATAGATGACGCAAGAGCTTATTGCAAATTTTATGGATCAAGATTACCACATGAGTGGGAATGGCAAAGAGCAATGCAAGGAGATGACGGTAGAAAGTATCCATGGGGAAACGAATATAATTCAAGTCTTGTTCCTGTACCTGATACTAATCGTACCATGAGAGGACCAGATTGGATTAATGCCCACCCTAATGCTGCTTCTCCATTTGGTCTTACTGATGGAGTTGGAAATGTTTGGCAATGGACTGATGAATACTATGATGATCATACTAGAGCAGCTGTGTTAAAAGGTGGTTGTTATTACAGTCCGCAAGGATCAAAGTGGTATTTCCCACAACAAAAAGTCGAGTTACGAGCGCATGGAAAGTATTTACTAATGGATGAGTCATTGGATCGATCAGCATGCATTAGTTTCAGATGCGTTTCAGATATCAAGTTGTAGAAATAAAATTGTTTAACATTTAATACAAATCACCGCAAGAACACTTGCCGTTCTCAAAAGTATGCCATCTCGATGCGTCTCGTATTTTGATTTTGCGTGTTGTGTGACTGGACAGTAATTTCGTAGCGGTGTGGCAATCCAAACACATTCGCAAATCTTTCGTTACAGAAAGTGTTGTACCTTCTGGTGTATTTAGCATACCCCATGCTATAGCAAGTTTCTCGCTATGTTTCCATAGATACTTTACCTTTTCATTATTTGTAGAGAGATCTCTAGCTACACAACTCAAATCGGGTATGTATCCATTCTCTTCAGTAATGCGTGCACGTTCCATGTCTAACCTTGCATGGATACGCTCCATAAATTCATACTCTTGTTCATCTACAGTGAAAGAATACAGTTTCCCATCTACGTAAATATGTGATTTTCCAGGTGGCTTTTTAACTCGTCTCTCTTCCATTAATTTCACTACTTGTTTGCTCTTCTCCTGGTTTCCATTCGCACTGTATAGATTCGAGAGCAAAATGTATGGAGATGCATCTTCAGGATCTAACTTGTACAGCATTGTTGCTGCTCGCTCTGCGCGTATTGTATCATTATGTATGCGACATGCACCCATTAGTGCTCTCCATGGTACTGGATGTGGTTCTTGCATCGATAGTAACACACGCTCAGCATCATCTAATTTTCCTGCTCGCGCGTAGGTATCGACCAAACAAGTGTAGCGATACGCATTGGGAGATATACCATGTGTTGTCATATCTTTGAACAGTTTTTCTGCCTCTGCTATATTTCCTGAATGACTGCACGCGTTTAATACACTAGTATAAAGTTTATCATCTGGCTGTATATCATTTCCAAGCATTGTGTCATAGTATGACAACGCCTTTTCAACTTGTCCATCTACTCCACATGCAGATATCAAAAATGTCCATGAAACGACATCTGGTGTAATGTGCTGTTTCATTTCCGAAAATACAGCTTCTGTCGATTCTACATCACCACATTTAGCATAGTAATGTAACAGTGCATCGTACACTTTTTTCGAATGTATGTTGCGTTTTCTAATGTGATCATGTATTTGTGATCCAAATTCCAACGCAGCAACATCAGCACATCCGCCCAGCATGATGTTGTACGTTATATCATTTGGTAGTGGACTGTTACGTTCCATCTCGTGGTAGAGTTCCATTGCTTTGTTGGCTTTATCATACTTGAACAAAACGAATAGCAAGGTATTCATAGCTTGTGCGCTTTGACGGAACTTGTGATCACTTAATGCTCTACTAACTATAGCGTCTATATCGATCGTTCTTGGAACTCGACCTGTATCAGTAGTCAAGCCACTCAGCAGTGTTGAAAAGGTGTAATGATCTGGATTCTCCATCGTATTGTACAGTGATATTGCTTTTTCTATGTTGTGCTTCAAATAGTACTGAAGCAACACATTGTTTAGCATTACATCTGCCTTGAGTTTGTCGCTTTCGAGTAGCTTAATCAACTTATCTCCAACGTCAGTATCGTTACATTGACCGAGTAACATTGTATACGTTCTACATGTTGGTTTTGGTCCATAACGTCGACGTTGTTCTAGTGAATTTAAGCATGTTGTTGTATCTCCAGAAACGAGGTGAAATAGTAATACAGTGTCACTGAGTGTTGAACTCGCTCGTGATATGTTTCTACAAACTTCCTGTCCTTGGCTTATGTTCTTCGAAGCAATGCAGCGATTTAACATCAATTCGTGTGTGACGTCATTTGGTTTGGGTCCATGTTGGATCATAGTTCGATACTCGTTCCAAGCTTTATCAGGTAGGTCACATGCAAAATATAGTTTGATCAGTGCCGTCTTGATTTCTACTGATGCAGGAATATTAGAGTTAATTAACGCTTTGTGAACGAATTGTCCAGATTCCAAATCATGATTTTCTGCACAGGCGTTCAGTAGCGTTATGAACGTGACATCTGTAGCTTCAGTTCCGATATCTGCAAACAGAGATAGTGCTTTTGGCATGTTTCGATCGATGGCGTGTGCTTTTATCAATGCTGTACGTAGTTTTGTGTCCATTGATATATCGTTCTCTTCGATGTATCGCTCAATTAGTTCCGTGACATTTGTACAATACGACAACATGAGAATACATGTAACTCTGTCTGGTTTGGGACCATGTGTTACCATGCTGCTAAACGTGGTTTTCGCGTCATTAAATCTGTTCGTTTTCAGGAACAGTTTGAGGATAGCGTTCTCTAGAAATATAGAATGTTTGGTGTTGCTATTTTGCAACTTTCCTAGAACTAAATATGCGTCATTGTAGTTTGCATTTGCGACACATGCACTCAAAAGAGTACTGAATGTGTACTCATCAGGTGATATTCTATCCATTACTTGTAGTACTGTTGACGTGAAGGTTTTGTTGTTTTTACTCTTGTAGAGCATGTCTAAAAGTTTGTTGAACGATCGTGTAGGAATGTGAAGCGCTTTGTTAACATGAAGCTCTGCGAGTAACACGTTTGCAAATTCTGCTTTCTTTGATTGTACGCAAAAATTAACTAACGTTTGAAATGTGTCGTTGGATATGGGTACTGAATGTTTTTTGAAGTCGTTCCATAGGTCCTCCAGCTTGTTTCTATTAAATTTCACGCATATGCGCACCATTGCTTCCAACACTGCTTTG
>JAESGV010000502.1_pt1 | contig 17319 bp, 15 predicted proteins | sample 9269781 | NCBI WGS metagenome assembly JAESGV01 (sample SAMN15741586, study PRJNA653496) | algae metagenome | isolation source: Tildeniella torsiva UHER 1998/13D and co-occurring heterotrophs from... | place: Slovakia: Slovak Paradise National Park, Hrabusice, Kosice Region | collected 2000-01-01 | reverse complement strand
CCAAATATCTGATCCTTATTCGCTCTTCAGCAACAGAAATCTTATTTTCATCAAGTATATCAGATATGTTTTTCATTTCTTCTAGACACCATCGAATATCAACATGAGAAAATTGAAGTTTTCGATTGAGGAATAGCTCTTCAAAGTACGCCGCAAATGGAGTAGATCTAGTTTCGTGTAGCTTAAGAAGCATCTTCCAACACAAAACAGCATCAACACTGTATTCGCGCACAGCATGATTAGCAAGTTGCGATATGAACAAATCGTCCCGAGCTAATGTTTCTCTTTGAAGGCTGCTATAAACCTTATTTTGAAAGCCCACTATCAACTCAAATGCAATAGGAATCCAAACACCAACAATAATGTCAACAGCAGATGTACTCCAAACTATGAACAAGTAAAGGTTGAATGGCAAAGGTAGTGTTTCTCCACCAGTGATAATAGCCACTGCTTTGAAAATTCCCATGTGCATACCAAAGTAAATCAATTGTCCAATCAAGGAATTAGCTATCCGAACTATCAAGTAAATGTACATCTCCCATTTTGCAGAGTACACGTCTAGAGCAGCATTATAGACTACAGTTACAAAGGCTAAAGCAATTATGTTTCCAACAGAGATCGTAGTATCGACAACTCCGATTGTGTTGTTTGGAAAAATACAGGTGGCTCTTTCAAATGGACTTATATCAGTCAAAGCATAGATTTCTGCTATTCCAATAACGAGACACCCTATCACCATGAGGACACTGACTGTACCAGATCTGAGAAAAGCTAGTTCAGTCTCTCCTTTTCGAATGATCTCCACAGATCCTAGGTCAATCTGCTCAACAAAGACTAACTTTTTCTTCTGCTTCTCTAGTTGCATTGCCTGGTTTTTAAAGTATACTTGGAGTATTTTTGAGTTCCATGGAAGATGATACACAGCCACTCCTCCAATCAGGTGACGAATGTAACACGAATCGTATGGTTGTGGCGATAGTAAATACCTTAGCAACAGGTAATGGGATATCACATCCGCAACTTGCAAATACAAGTTTTTCGTTCGCACGTAGTTCCACTTTTGGGTCAATAACAATGCGAGAATCGAAATGGAAATAAATACCACGTATCCTACACGAACAGAGAGGTAGTGATCGGTCACTGGTAGAATGTGTTCCGCTGGAAATATAAAAGATCCCTGAATATTTTCGCGTTTCGCGCAGCACTGGATGCCAGCACAATGAAAATATCTGTGAGTTCCTAGCGAACACAGTGTATTGTTTTCAGGGATTGGACACTGGTTTATTCCGCAGGCTGCAAATGGAGCCTCAATAGAACAATGAAAAAGCGATTTCGGAACGCATCTTTGTATTTCTCGCAATGTACAGCATGAAGAGTCGTCCTGACATCCTCCACATGCGTCACCAAGTACAAAGCCCACTAACAGTATCGTGACGATGAAACAAGAAAGCATTAGCGAGGTTATTATTGAACCCGATTTAGAAACAGTGACTAGCGTCTCTAAGGTAAGGACCAAATGCCAAGGGTGGAAACCTATCCAAGATGTTTGATGATCACGTTTATATGTACATAAAAGCTGAGCAGCTAACTTCTTGACAAGCAACATGGGTTCTAATAACTCAGCTGCACAAAAACCAACCCCAGGTTCACCAACTATCGTCACTATTAATCCAGAAATACAAGGATTCAAACTCACAGATGTGGATTCAGACTTTACGCCAGTGCGAACAACAGTTTTGGATTGTGGACCTATTGATGCAGCAGAAAATGTTAACATAACTCGATTGTCTCGTAATATAATATGCGTTCAACATGTTAGCACGTGCATGCTGGTAGACATTTTCACACACAAAAAACTAAGCTTTATCTCGCATGACATTGTTTTAGAATCTTGTGCACAACCAATAGGAGACAAAATATTATTTTCGTATGGGTACAAAGGAGGCGTGGTTATAACAGACCACTCGTTCGTATTGCAAGATGAATTTTACTTCAGAGATAACAACCAACCTATCGTACTTAATGACGAGTACTTTATGATTGCGAACAACGGTTATATAGATGTTCTATCAGTCACAGATGGACTCAAACATAAATTAAAAGTAGACTACTATGACAATGTACCAGAACTAGCGTACGAGGTACTAAATGATCCAAACAATTCGGTAGTAATATATGACAAAACAAGCAATGGACATGCATACAAGCTACAATACGACATGGAGCCACAACTACTCAAAAAATATACTCCTGTGAAAGATTCAACAGTCATTAAAATTGGAAACGTCCACATGCGATACACTTTGGAAAAAGGGTTTCTGCAAGTGTTTCTATTTGAAAATAATAGAGAGAAGAAGCAAGAAATGAAAACACCTATTACTAAGATGGACATTATGCGAGTAGGACAAAATCAAGTAGTTCTTAGTGGGTATTATTGGCATCAACTCAAAATCACAACTGAGATATACATCATTAAGCACCAAGAAGGGCTGGATTTTAGTATCAAAAAACAAAATGTTCCCGGAAGAATGTGGATGTTTACGCGTAGGTATGATGAGAAAGAAAAGTGGCCTATACAGGCACAGAAAAAGACATTTGACCAGGTACCTACAATGTTTGTTGACTTGGACATCGATTAAACACTATTGTGATGCGTTTATAATTTATTATACTGTTGTAGTCTTCTGCATTGAGAGAGCAGCTTCTCTGCTTTTGATACCAGGTATTGCCTTCTAAACTGTTATATAACTATTGCTCGTTTCCTGCTAGAACCAGTAGCTACTGGTAACATAGAATGCCTACGTTTCACGAGAAGATTGTTCCAATCTTGAGCTTGTGTCTCTTTAGCAGGTTTTACTGGCTGTAACGAAGCTCTATTATCCTTCTTATCTTTGGTAGCAACAATATACCCCATAGGACTAACAATTATTTTTGCATTTTCTTCTAGTCCATTCACTTCTGTCCAATACAAACATGATCGTGAATAGATGTCTTTCTTGTAAGGATCGAATTGAGCATGATTGAATACTAGCCGTAGAACTAAAGAACTAATACACTTGTCACTGGCCATATAATGAGCTATTGTTCTTTTGAACGCATCGCGGGTAGGTACGACAATTGCACCAGGTTCTTCTGTATATCGTAATACTTTTGATCCCTTCTTTATCTCTACTTGAACATTTTTCTTTTTCAGAAATTGTCTTGCTACTCTCACAAATAACGCTTCTAGTTTGATTTTCAAAGCAGTTGGTGATTCTCGTTCCACTAGGAACGTTCTGATAAAATTAGCTGTAAAAGTATAGTTTAAAAGACTCAATAGTTGTTTGGGAAGTACTTCAGGTACGGAAAACCGTAGTGGTGCTCGTATAGCGGTACCTGGAGAGTACTTGAACTCGAGTGATATATTACCAATAAATTTGTGGCTAATGTTAACTTCTACTATTTCGTGAGAAGTATTCCTCGGTGGTACATCAATTAAAATTACAAAACGATCAGTCATTGGGTTATTTTCTTTGTCGTACACAGCATCGCAGAGGAATTGTGTTTGTTCTCCTCCGAAATCAATATCCCAATTTGCTAGGAGGAAAGCGGGATTTACAACTGGACAACGCATCATTAAGCGCGTTACGGAACACTCTTGCCCTTCTGGTGGGTCTAGTTCGTAAGCAGGAGTGATGTCTATGTTAATTGGCGTCGCGCTGCAAAATGGTTCAGTAATAGAACGTGATACAACTTCATTGTTGATGTCTAGCGCTTCAGTGATGATTCTTAAAACTCTATTCCGTGAATAGTTCTCATCTATATTTAGAGAAATGAATGCATTCTCTGATAGTGCATCTTCGTTCATTAACGTTAGTAGTGCCGAGTTTCCTGCTTCTCCGTCTTCGGATTCTATTATACACTCTGCATCGCTTGGATCGATGACGTCAACTTCTAGAATAGGCTGATCTTTCTGGAAAAACGGCTTGAATACGAGCGATATTTGGTGAGAAACTTCTAGCGATATTCTGACTTTGTATGGAAACGGAATATGCTCTATTATGAGCGATACTTCGAATCTGGACTTTCCATTCAATGTTTCGGTTTGTACAGTCTCGTACTCTGGTAGATTTAATGTTGTGTGTGCTGGAGGTGGCTCGGATAACCTCGAAAGTAATGGTTGTGTTGGTTCTTCTGATTTATGTTGCTCTTCGTGTTCGTTGGGATCTACAAGCGATCCATACTGTGATAGGAACAAATTGTGATCTTTTGTAGGTGGTTCATAAAGTTCAATATCGAATGCAACGGGTAGTAACGGCATAGTACGCGCAAATTAAAATCCTCGTTTACAACTTTAGTACCGATGATGTTGTGAAAGACGTATTGCTTCCACTGCTAGGATATCAGTTCGTATATCGCACGTTTCGTCTCAAAAAACCTCACAAACGCTACACCGCATGTACGAGTCTCCCTTTCGACATTATTCATTTGACTACAACTCGTTCAAGCGAGCATCAGAGGAGTCTCAAAGATTTATCACACATAGAAAGATTATACAAAGCGCGTGTACCTATCGAAGTACCAAGCGATACATATTAGCATAGACATGATGCATGCATGCACCACACGAGATGCGCGAATATACGTGACGATACCATTCCTGGACAATTTTAGGATCATAACGTGAACACAAATGAAGAATGGAGATTGAACAGAACAGCGCAGTTGCACGATATCTGTTGATATTCAACTATTTGGAAGATGCTATACCTATGACAGGATACACTTTAGCTCTATTAAGCTTCTCTTGCACGAAAAGAAAGTTACCAATTGTAGACGTACCACTGGACAGCAATCATCGAAGGTCTTCACACTTTTCACTGTTAAATACAGCCGATGTGATTAACTAGCAGAGCGTAAACGGCAGAAATATCAATATGACATTTTGGTCGGACTTTCCGTACCATGATACAGAGTCAGTGCGTAAACAACTCGAAAGCCTCGTTGTGCCAGCTAATGGAATCTCGGAAGAATCACTTACAAAACTTACTGGAAGATCAAGTAATTGGGTAAATACCATTGTTGCTCTTGCGAGTTCCAAGGTGAAAAATCTCGACAAAGCAGCTGCAACCATGATAGATGCCGCACTTCTAGATCATTCGACAATTCACAAACACTTGCCGACGCTGTTGTAATACTCATTCGATTCGCTGTCATTAATCAAATGTGTCAAGAGCGCTACCAGGTGGAATACAAGCTAAGTGACACAAATAAGTATGGTATTGACCTTGTAAATGCGAGCGTCTTCCACTTCAAACAGAAAGGAGAGAAATTGTTCTTGACTGATGAGCCTTTGGGTTGGTGCTCTTGGATTTGATTAAAAAACTTGACTATCGAGCTACGCTGAAAGATTCTGTACGGTTTCATGCAAGTGTATTGAACAAAAGTACAGGGCAAAGTAAGAGAGCTTACTTTAAGAATCTCGTTGCTACTTGTCTATGCCAGAAAGGCACTATGGCCAAGTTGTCTGATATTGCAGTATCCAAAGATGACCCACAAAGCATAAACAAAGACAAGTACAAATGGATAGCAAAAATGACATTCACATCATGGAGTGATCATCGTTCAAAATCTATCGGGGCCAACACGGAATGGATATTGCAGCCAAGAATGAAGTTGTTATCAAGGATGCAAAGAACTACCTCATTTTGCCTGACCAGTCACTTGGAGCAGACTTAGCTGGGTGGTGTGACATTCATTAGCATATCTCAGTGGCAGTATCAAGTTGTTTTTTATTTACACTTTTAAATAAATATTTATTTTACATGCCATTCTTTACTTTCTCAATACACAAAATGAAAAAGAATAAATAGGCAAAAGTTAATGGCAGCAGTGATGAAAACCACACATATCGCAGTAAATACTGTTGTAGCGATACAATCACTTGATTAATGATCAACGAGATGAAAAACAATAGTATACATACAATCATCGACAATAGAACCTTATCTCTATACGTCGATCGAATCTCTTTGATCAACCATCTCAACACCACAAAGATCATCACAATTTCTACTGGATACAACGGCGCAAAATCAATCGCTACGTGTATCAGCTCAGGATAGTCTCCATTTGCAGCCATAAGTAGCGCAGAAGCCATTAAACAATTAGGCACTGCAAACACGCACAAACAACGGAAAATACTCTTCCATCTCTCTTTCATTGGCTGTGAACACTTTTTGCAAAACTTTCTTCTTATCTCATAAATCACCAACCCTAGTGTACCTAACCAGAACCCTGCTATCGCCAAGTACGCAGGAATCATGATAATAAACCATGACACTGTATACTTTTTGTATGGATACGTATCAGTAGCTTGTTGTACCGGTAATATTGATGTATTCATAATGACCAAGAATGACTGTACAAATCCTGCTATGAACACTCCTATTAGAATCGTCATCAAAATGACAATCGGTCGTTCTCCTAATATAAAATATGCAGTTGAAAAAAAGCACAATAACACTAGTGCACTGAGAAACATGAGCCACAGTGGAATATACGCATAAACATCAGTCAAAAGTGGACTTACATCGCGTAATGCCATGAGGATGAAAAAACATACAAAAAAGATATAAATTAAAGTTGCGCAAACGAGTGATAAGCGATACCGATGTGTTGAAATTCGGTGAAAAATGTTTTCTCGCTTTTGTTTGATCTTTAGAGCCAAAATCCGTGCTTCTTCTTCTTTTTTTAATCGTTTGCGGGTGTCGATTACGTAATTGCGTAACATGCCGTGTTGTTGGATATTTCGCTTTTTACGTATGATAAATCGTGATTTTGTGGTAGGTATATCGGCTTCTGTTTCGGGTATTGGTCGTAACATTGGTCTTTCTGGTGGATTTTCAATGTCGTACCGATAAGAGTTCATTATGTCGTTATATCGTTGTGTCTCTGCTGTAAGTAATTGTTGTTGTACTTTGACAGCTTCTTCACGCCAGTATGAGTTGTCTTGAGCAGCATAGAACCATAAATGATTCACCAGCGAAATATTTGTGAGTGAATTAACATCCATAAACTTTGTTATTTCGAATAGAATCTCCTCTGGCATGTTACTATAACTAATGTTATCATAATCGATTTCTTTTTCTGCATCTTCGATTGGTTGCGGTATGTCTGCATTTTCTGGTGTTTCTTCTTCTGCCGCAATATTTGGAGGTATGTCGACTGGAACCTCTTCATCTAAATCCATTGTTTGCGTGGTTTTGGCAGACAACCAGAACAACGTTGGTACTTGTCAAAATCAACAAAAGACCACCAAACAGAATCACAGCACATGAAGTTGTTTAAACGAAAGAAAGAGTCTGCTAGTGGCGATGAAAAGAGTCCAGAACCAGTAACTTCGCCAGTAGAAGTCCCAAATGTGGCAGAATCAAACAAAATTAAGAAACACGTTCTTGTAATTGATACAGTCAAACACGATTGGGACGCACTGTTTTCGCAAGTCACACACGATAGATTCGATTTTGTCTTGGATCAATGCGAATGGAAAGATATTGCGAGTGTAACAAGTTATAACGAATACTCGAGTAGAAAAGGAAATGGGAGAATCTGTACTGTTCACATGCACGCTGAAGCATCGTCCAAAGTGAAAGCAAGAACACAACTCAGACATTTCCAACCAGATTTTGTTATTGTACGAAAGCTAGTCAATGGCCTGAAAATCAAATCTGAAGTATGTAACAGAATAACAAACATTAACTCTAATAGGATTGGACAAACGCATTGCAAGGTTTTCTACACGCACAAGTACCATCAATTAACTCATTCCAGTCTATTTACATGAACCTGCAAAGACCACTCGTTCACGGAGCACTCGCATCACTCAGAGATCGATACGGATTCAGCACGTTCCCACTCATCGATCAATATTTTTATTCGGAGCCACGACAAATGTTATTCCATCCTCCACTTCCAATCGTACTCAAAGTTGGGTCAGCAGAAGCAGGTTTTGGAAAAATGAAAGTCGGAAATGATCCAAAGGATAATATATCTGGAGAGTTACGCGACATTGGAGGAACGATCACACGTTACGGAGATTATATCACTGCAGAATCGTTTATAAACAAAACGCATGATATTCGTGTACAAAGAATCGGTCACCACTATCGCGCATACAAACGTGTATCTTCCAATTGGAAAGGCAATGTTGGAAATTCTGTACTTACAGAAGTTGAAGTAACAGAAAAATACAGAAAATGGGCAGAACTTGCTGGAGATGAACTATTCGGAGGATCAATGAAAATGGATATTTTAACAGTAGATGCTGTTGCGATAGAAGGTTCGGAAGAAGAACATATTTTGGAAATTAATGACACTGCTTCTGGATTTGCTCCAAGTAATGAGAATCAAGATATGATTCATGTTAGAGATTTGGCAATATCACGAATGGATGCATTATTTAGATAAAAATACCTTTTACCATCCAGGATTTGTGCATTTTAGCTTGGGATCCATTTTGAATAGAGATGCATCTGGTTCAGCAGTACTCTTAATATCAACTTCAATCCAAGTGTCACCGATTTCGTAGCGTACTACTAGATTGGTTTTTACATCCATGTATGCAGTTAAATATGATGCAGTATCTAAGAATTTAACGTTCTCCCACTTGTTGACCTTTTTACCATTTGCAGTGGTTTCTCCAACAAACTTTGCATCTTTGAACATGTCGAAAGTAAATGGGTTGACGTGCTGCTTGACGTGCATATGACCACAAGTGTAGTCTTCACCTTTGTCTTTCCTGTACAGGTAATCTAAATCGGCAGTCCAATCTTTGATTTCTATCTCATCAAACAGTTCATTTGAAACATCTCTCCTCATTCTCTGATGCTTTTGATCCCAGTAAATCAAAGCTTTCTTGTATGGTAGCTTGGTGTTCGATCTTTCAATGGCAGTAAACGTACCAAAGATTGTCAATGGACGCTTAGGTTCTGCCGAGACATACAAAGCAAGCAACAGAACTGCGAGTAGCTTGAGCATTTTTATTACAGTTGAGCAGCGTGAACTGGAAACGATTATGCAGTTACTGGCAATGTATCAACAACTTGTTTAGTACAAAGAAATTACAGTTAAATAAGAATATCGCGGAAATACTCACTATTCCAGAACTCCTCATAGTTTGATGGCACCTTTTGTACTACTTTCACTTCTTCAACAGCTTTTAGTTTCTCTCTAATACTTTGCAGGTCACCACCCTTTATATACTCTGTAACAACTACAGTGCTTGTCAATGGTAGCTCCTCAGGGAAGAAAAAGTCATGACCACATTGTCTCACGCACATGATTGTTGCATTTGGAAAATGTTTTCTCCACAGTGGTAGTACCTCAACTGGAGAGATCATTACATCATTTTGTGCCCATAGAATTAACACTTTTCTTGAATGTTTTCCCACTTCTGCAATTTCACTCTCGCAGTCGGTCATTGGAAAGTTTTTAGCAGAGTTGAGAACTGCAAAACGTTTTGCGATAAAGTTGGGTATGTAAGGTAGGAGAGCAGTTTCTCTTGGTAGGGTGAATGTCAATCCAGCAGGCGTTAAAAGGATTAGTTCTTTCACACGATCAGGGTATTTTGCTGCAAATAAACACGAAATTGCACCTCCCATACTGTGGCCTATGAGAGTAAAGTTACATGAAATATTAAGTTTCTCGAGTAAATCGTGCAGCATCTCAACGAATAAATGTCTAGTAAATTGTAACCCTGGGTTTGTTGTTGCTCCATGGCCCCACTTGTCAAATCTTAGAAAGCGACACTTATTTTCTTGCAACAATGTATTGACGAAAGGGTCGTATACTGCCAATGAGTCTCCCATTCCCGGTACAAAGACTAACAGAGGTGCTTCTGTGTTGTCTACGAGGCCTTCGTATTTGTAGTGCACTTTGCCATGTTCAAGTTCTGCAAAGGTTTGCGTCATGTTCTTTTGTAAGAGTGATGCTTGGAACAAAAAAAACTCATGAACTTTTAAAGCAAGAAAGAGCGCATAACGTACACCTTTATCATGTGGTGATTTGCAATTAGAGTGTTGTGATCTGAGGTTTGTCAATCAAAAGTTGTAAACATGCTCAGAACCAGCATCTCAAGAACACCTCTGCTTCGAAGTGTATCATCCCAACCATCAATTTTTAAAGGACAAAATGTTAACAATGCTCTTTTCAAAACTATAACTACCCGCACCTTCACAAAGCCCGAAAATTTTAAAAGTATCAGTCCAGTACAACTTAAGTTTCAAAACGCTATTCGAAAAGTCGTTTCGCAATCATCAAGAAACTACAACTCGTTCCGTGGGGGTAGCAATTTTGGTATGTCTATGACGATCAAACTTATGGCCACCAACGTCGCCGTTTTTATTTTAGTGACGCTTTGGAGTAACAGAAACGCAGAACGCGATCACTTTGTCGTTTCACTAAACAATATGTCGCACGGAAGAATATACACCATGATCACTTCAGCATTTACTCATTTTGACGTTATGCATATACTTGTGAACATGTTTGTATTCCATGGCTTCGCTTCCCAAATCGAAAGTTTTTTAGGACCAAAAAAGCTTTTGCAATTGTGCCTACTTGGTGGCATGTGTGCAAGTGCCATGTTTTTAGCAGAGAAAGGGTACAGATACACCACAACAAGAAGCAGTCAAGAGAAAGCAATGGCATACTACTCTGGTGCAGTAGGTGCCTCTGGAGTTACGATGGCTCTATTTAGCGCAACTTCAGTCATGTTCCCACAGACTCGCATGCTTCTCTTCTTCGTTATACCAGTACAAGCTCGTCTATTACTTGCTGGATTGGCTCTATTCGAGAGTTATCGTATGATCTACAAACGAAACTCGACGATTAGTGCATCAGGTCACTTGGGTGGTATTGCTGGTGGATTATTATTCGCAGCTCTATTAAAACGAGGACTTTAATTAACAGGTGTTGAGTTATTGTTTTCTTGAGGAGATCCATTCTCGTCACTCTTTTCCTCACTTTTTTCTTCTTTTTGCGCATAAAACAAAATGTATCCTGTTTCTGACGTTCCTGAAAAATCATTTGGGAATCCGTACAATCCTGATACGTATTTCTCGCTTACCAAATCTACTTGATCATCGTCGAACATGATCCAACGGTCGTTACTCTTAATGACTGCCTTGTAGTGACCATGATTTGGGCTACTTCCAACATGAATCACAACCGCAAAGAGTTCAAATGGTGTATCTGGATCGCTCACACAATCAGAGGAAGTATTCACCATCTTGATGTCGAATGGGAATGCGACGCGATAACTCAATTTCTTGTTGGTTTGTATTTCTTCCGAGTATTTGAATCGTTTGAGTTGGATCGCCAATACACGTGGTAGTTTCTTGATTTTAATTGTCTTTTGCGCTTCTTGTAGTGAGTTGCATCGATCGCAATAGAATTTGTTATTTCCGCGTAGTGTCTCTACTGATGAAAAGTTTCTCAAACAATGTGTCAATGATGAGTTTTGCGAGACGTCTATCGACAAATCCAAGAAATCTTCTTCGCGTGAAGTAACGTTCTCGCAGCAAATGCATCTCGTTTCGTTCGTCATAACACCTTCGAATATTTCATGAACCCACGTTCTCTTCTTTTTCTGATCTGTGTCAGTTTCTGGTTGCGTTGGTGTTTGTGGCGTGACTACTTTGTTGTTCTTTTTCTGCAAGTTTTCTACAATCGTATTCAATAAAAAATTCAAAAACTCTTGCGCGTCTTGATGCATTGTGCTTCTAAAGATTTCATTTTCTGTACGTAACTGTCCGACAAATTTTTTAGGAGGTACCGATCCTGATTTTTTCTTCTATTATGTTAATACGAGTTAGATGTTGTATCGTACTTGAGCATGAAGAGTATTGAAGAGTTCCGATAAACACGTGAGCATAGATGGCTCTTCCTCTGCAGTTACTTGACTACTAAAGTCTAGAACTTGTTTCCTAAATGCGTGGCAGTGATACAGCGATTGTACAACACTATTTACATAACAAGTATTTCCAAACTATGTTGTCAGCAGAATTATCTGATTACGTACGTTATCGAGTCCCAGATAGTTCTCGTCCTCTGGGAAGTCTGTCCCTAGCGCTTTCTTTAACTTTGATGCGCCTGTGTTGCCCATGATGTCCGCTTTATTTGAATATTCCAACACGTTATTGTAAGACAAATCGCACAAAGCATGAACAGGTTAACACGTATAAGACGTCTGTATAGTACAATATCCAAGAAAGAACAAATTCCAAGCGATACTTTTTCAGATCACGCTACAATCTTCACGCTATCGACACTGTTTGCAGGAGCTTTTGGCTATGCAACATATCTTGTATATCGCAAACTGGAAAATCAATTTTACAGTCATAGTTGGCCTCACACAAAAGGCTTAATAGAATATGTAACTTTCACAACCGGTAGATCCTCGGGAATACAGAATCCAGTCCCTTCTTTTATTGAATATTCATATCGAATTGGTATTAACACATACAAGGGTCACACAGTAACAAACCGTCTATTGCCACCACTGTTAGGCACCCAACTTGAGCGTGTTGAAATTAAGGAATCCACTGGCAAGCTATCAGATTACCCTCTTGTACGACCACTTTATAGACAAGGAAATCACGTGACTGTTTTCTATGACCCTAAGAGTCCATCCCAATCATGTTTGGAGCCAAGTGCTAGCTTGGCATACGAAGACATAGCTCTTGGCACTCTTTTAGCAATGATTACACTACTGTTCGCCAGTGGCACGGCGAAAAGGACAGTAGGCCTAGCTCGTACTTTCAGAAAAAGAAATAAATAACTGTAGAATTACTGTACTTCTTAGCTAGTCGTAAATGATTGAATCTTAATCAACTTTGCAGTTTTGATTAGGACAAAACACAAACATGTCACCATCAGCATCTAGTGTGGTGTTGGGTATAAGTCTTCTAGTCACCGCTGTTGTCTGCGCTAGGGTACACTACCGTACAAAGGACGGTATCGATAATTATACAACTGGAAGAGAGCGAACGTTCAATTTGCCAAATGCCAGAAATGCGCAAAACTGGTTCACAGACATGTTTAAAGATTCTTCATTCAACAGCCCCATCATGTACGAAATCAGCACTAGACCTTTCTTGTATGAAATGAGTCAAAAATATGGGAGACCAGGTATGAAACTCAGAGACGTACCTATGGACGAGTTTCAAAAGTTACGCGACGTTGGTGTTTCGATGATTTGGATGATGGGAGTATGGCAAATCGGATACTATGGTCTATGCAGAGCAAGTGACGAAAGTTTAAGAAAAAGTTACGGTCAATTCTTACCAGACTACCAAAATGCAGACATTATTGGTTCACCATATCAAATTCTAGATTATTTGTAAGTGTTTGTCTTTCATGCTAACATTCCATAGTGTAAACCCAGATATTGGAACAGATGACGATTTGGCTCAATTCAAGAGCAAACTGAACAACATTGGCATTGGCTTGATACTTGACTTTGTACCCAACCATAGCGCTGTTGACTGTAAGTTTTCATTTTCTCTCAACTAACCATATCAGCCGAATGGGTCGAAAGTCATCCAGAATACTATGTAAACGTAGCAAAAGGTACACCAAAGCCATACGACCCCAACTCGTACCTTCCCAACGGTGTCGCCAATGGAAAAGATCCATACTATTCTGCATGGTTAGATACCGCACAATGGAACTATTGGAATAACGATACGCGCACACTACAACTTTCCAAACTTATGAAAGTCGCATCCTTTGCAGATGGTATTCGTTGCGATATGTCCATGTTACTGTTGAACGATGTTATTCAACAAACGTGGGGAACACAATTAGCAAGTAACGGATGGAAACGACCAAGTTCAGAATTTTGGTATGATGCCATTCGCGTAGTGAAGAACAAGTATCCAAAAATTAAATTCTTGGCGGAAGTGTACTGGAATTTGGAATCAAAATTAGTATCACTTGGATTCGATTACACGTATAACAAAGCATTGTACGATACGTTAACGAGTGGAAATATGGATAATATCCACAAATCTATTTCTGGTTTGTCTCAAGATGAACTCGTTCACTGTGCCAATTTTGTTGAAAATCATGATGAAGATCGTGCAGTATCCCATTTTGGATCATATGAACGTGCGATGGCAGCTGCTGGAATCATGTTTACTTTACCAGGAATGAGATTTAATTATCATGGACAATGGCAAGGAAAGAAGGCAAGATTAATCGTACAATTGAGAAGAGGAGCACAAGAACAAGTTGACCAAAACACGTACAACTATTACCAAAAGTTGACTCAAATTCTATCTGATGAAGTTTTCCATTCTGGAAAATGGCAATATTTACCAGTTACAAATTCTGGCCAAGCAAATGCCATGTTGTCTTGGAAATGGACAAAAGATAATGAGAAACGTGTTGTTGCGATTAATTTTACAGGTGATGAAGGCTCAGGAGCTATTGTATTGGATGATGTAGCTGGACAAGGTGATAACGCCACTTTTACAGAATTGTTCACGAATAAGGTCTACCAAAGATCTATTTCAGAAGTGAAAACAAAGGGATTGTTTGTAGTTGTACCAGCGTTTAACGTTCAAATATTTAAATATACATAAATTATTGTTACAAATCGTAGGTGCGTTTACACTTTAATTTATGCGTTTTCCAAGCAGTAACGTGACACTCGTAAGAGCAATAGAATGCTTGTCTGCATTGTTTGCATCTCAACACTTTGGTACTGATCTTATTGCAATGGTAACAACGTAATGGGTGCATTTGCAGGTACTGTTCAATGGCAGGGTATAGACCTATCTCTTTAAATACAGGTACCATGTGTGTGTGATAGAATTGAACAACAGCAGGATGATGTACAGATATCGCGTAGTTGTATGAAAGAGGAGACCTCTCTTTGTTTGTTAAACATGTTGTACAGCTATTCAATCCCTCTGTTTGGCTTGCAATCTTTGTCCGTCTACTAGTAGGTGGTGTAGACAAGCATTCACTGCATGGAATAAATTCTCCTCCAAAATCTAATTTGTTAAATCGCATTAGCGTGCTTACGAATTCCATTGAAAGGAATAAGAGTCCATGTGTTCCCTTGTTTATCTTTATGTTCAGTAATATTGTTCAAACAATGTTCCGTTAGTACTACACCACCTGAAGATCCAAAAAATAAATTTTCGTTCGACAAGATGAAGAGGTCTGATTCAATGGTAGGAGCATAATGCTTATTGGCAACCCATTCATCGCCATCCAAATGGTATGGATATAATGACCTTCCATAGCTAATATGCTTCTTTCCAAACTTGATTGCCGTTTCCAGATCGTCAAAATCCACATACGAAATATAAGATGGTGACACCCTATTCAAATACTCGTAGTGATAATTTTCGATTCCAGGATATGAGATAGTGATGATTGGTGTATCTGGTGCTACGCACTCGATAGCTGGCACAAAAAGTACATGATTTTCTTTTGTGGGCGCAAAGTTGTGTATTGTGAGGTCAACAAAATCAAAGTTTCCAACATGACCTAAAATAGGATCATTGTGTAACGATGTGTCTGCAAATTGATTTCGTACTATCCAGTCTATACCATTCCAAATAGGTGTTCTGCGTATATTGCCCGATAATGAACCACTCTCTTCCCATGGACAAACAGCATTGTTCACGTGGTAAATATCTTCAGATTGTTTTAGTGCATCATAGACATGTTGATTTGTAACAACGTGATTTGGTGCTATGCGACAGGATGTACCACTTGATCCATGTAGATCCCAAATTCGTAGCACACCATCGCTAGCTGTAATGATTTTCTGCTTGTGTTTCGTTAAAAAAGCAAAAGCCTCGCTCGAGGAGTTCTTTGCCTCTAGATTAGCGTCTAAACACCACGCATCATAGTTACTATTCGAACGATTAACAACGGCTGTTGCAGACACAGTGTCAGAGGCATGACGGTGGACCACTGCGTGCACAACTTGTGTGTCTTTCATGTTTTACATTGTACGAAGCAGTTAACGAACACTATTTCAAATTGGAACGATGGTCATTTTAATGCATTGCTAAACCAATTTACATGAAGTCGCTCAAGTCGTCTTGCTCATAATTTTGACATGCATCGAACGTGGTATCAAACTCTTGTGCGTAACGAAGAACTCCAGCGATACCACCAAATCCCATAGCAAGTTGTCTTCCCTCGCTCGTCTTGTCGCTAACAAGTTCCAGTTCCATATTATGTAACTTGCCGTCATCATGTTGCTCAACAATCCACTGTAACAAGTGAACAGAATCGACAACTTGAATCTCTGGAATGTCGATCTGTTCTTGTTCCAATTGTTGTGGAGTCAAGTAACGAGTTGTAGTGATGTCCGTTTGGGGATCGTGCAAAGTGACTCGTAACATGTTCATATCTTCGCATACGATGAGGCGAGACAAGACACCAAGATTTAGCGCATGCATAGTATGTTCGATACCATACACTGCCTTGTTTGATGCTTGCGCGACAAGTTGCATAAAATCTTCGATGATCTCTCGTTCTTTTAAAAACTTGACGCTGGACAAAAAGTCCTTGACTTCATTAATGGACTGATGGAATCCTTGTTGTCCTCCGTACGCCACAACGACTACACGTTTGACAATGCGAGCTAAACGTTCATCCAAGTACTGTCCATTAACAATATCATCCTTGATGTTGGCGCTTCCTGCGATAATGATACCAGTGACACTTGGTAGAGTTGATTGTGGATCGATAAAGTACTTAAGTGCTTTTTCTGCAACTTGTTTCATGTATGCTTGACGCGCTTCAGTTCTCAATCTTGCGAAACGTTCTGAAGATTGTCCACCTTTACTGTGCTTCTTGGGAAGTGTCACAGCGAAGGAATTGAGCACGCGAGCGTTGGAACCCTTGAGATGACCGAAGAGTGCACCACTTCCATCAACGACGATGAATCCGTAACAGTCGCTATGCTCTTGCTCTTCTAATTGTTGAATGAGTTGCTCTGCATGGAAACGACTGTCGCAATGGTACAAGTTGTGTTTGATTGGATGAAGAGGTTCAAGTACTACGGTAACTTTTTTCATCTTTGTCTTTCCTTGTTCATCTCCGTCCGAATAATCACCACCTTTTGTGGCTACCATACCACAGAAGATTGCGAGACCGTTAGGTGGTGTGCTCTTAATTGTTTTCAATCGCGAAATAACGGTGCTCATTGCTGTTTGCACAGATTGCCTGTTAAATACACGACTTTATGCGGTTAGCGGCGGACAATCGTTCGCTCATTTGGCTAGCGATTTGGCTAACCTGAGTTTT
>JAESGV010000501.1_pt1 | contig 17326 bp, 12 predicted proteins | sample 9269781 | NCBI WGS metagenome assembly JAESGV01 (sample SAMN15741586, study PRJNA653496) | algae metagenome | isolation source: Tildeniella torsiva UHER 1998/13D and co-occurring heterotrophs from... | place: Slovakia: Slovak Paradise National Park, Hrabusice, Kosice Region | collected 2000-01-01 | reverse complement strand
CAACGAGGAACGTGATTGGCCATTTGTCCACGAGTTCCAATTTTGTCGCAACGAGTACATCTGACCTTCAAATCGCTGAGCATATTGTGGATGACTTGAATATTTACATGCGAAAACTCGTTCACGCTTCCACTGCAACAGTGAGGACAGATCCAATTTCTAGAGGCCATGCAGTCCGTGCAGAACATCTTTCCGCATTTCGAATGGCTTGTTGGATTCACGAGAGGCTGGCCACATGCTTGAGAGCAGAGTAGGTTTGGATGGATGCTACTTGGGTCTACGTACTCGAACAACGGTGCTGTGTCGATTGTTTTCATGATTGTGTTTTGTGGGCGAGAGTTACACAACCAGACCTATTTATCCCAAAAGCAGCCACAGTTACAACATTGAGATCAATTTTCACCTAAAATATTGTTTTGTGTGCTAGTTGTGTGATGTTATGTCAAGTGATTATTTCGTAGATGCAAAAAGACGCACTCCTGTGCTTGTTTTTGGCTGCTGAAAAATTCTACGTGTTCCTGAGCCATATCAAAGGCAGATCCACTTTGAAAATATTTGTTTTGTCGTTGCCCTGTGGTTTACGTGAAGTTAGCTAAGCAAATTTGTTGTAATTTGGCCCTGTCAGAAATGTCACACCAAATGAAGAACGTTTTCCTAACGTTCGTTCTTCTTGCCTGCGTTTATGCACAGACAATGTACTACAAAATTAACTCTGTATCTACAGATATGTCCCTTACATATTCGCCACCAATAACAACTTCGGCGTACAATTCTTATGCTGCAGGAAAGTGTATGTCTTTGGACGTAGTCGAAACAATTACTGTTGCCTATGATTTCTATGGCAACTCTTTCAAGCGACCAATACCCGCGTCTGTTACATTTCGTGAGTAATTAATCACCAACTTACATTTTAAGCCGCCGGTCAAACAGTGATTTTCAACTCTGTAAAGAGCACCACACCTGGGGTCATGATAAACTCAAACGTGTTCACAACTCAAGATGGAGTCGGCAGCATTGTTGTCGTGTTTACCGTCCCTACATATTTCGCTGCGGCTTTCAAAGCTACATTCAACTTGAATTATACTGTCAACGCGATGAAATACGACAGTGCGAACAACACCAACGTGATAGATTTCTCGTACAATTGGGAGGCCGTTGTAGATAGATCGGTAACAAATGTGTACCTTCCTCGAAACAACACATTTGGACCTATTACGACATCTAACATTATCGCAACACCTGCTAGCTATGTAACATCAATGGGAAGTTCATACGTCAGCTTTGCAAGAGATGCTATTCCTGCACTGACTCCCTACGACGTTCGTGTAGTTTTCCCAGTACAAATCCCACAATGTCCACCCGAGTATGATGCCTCCAAAGATCCAGCTATGTGCTACAATCCAGGAGTGAGAAGATTTACAACATGCAAAGAATATAATGATTACATTGCTCTGTCATATGGATTGGGTTTCGGACTCGGGGTTGGTATTCCCATTACGTTTATGGGACTAGTAGTGCTTACACTTGTGGGCATTAAAGTATACTTCCGCATCAAAGATAGATACTAGAGATTCTTAGCTAGCGTGTAGTTTCGAATTAGATACTATGAATTATTAAATTTGTTAAATATAATTACCTCTTTGCGTTTTTTCAATGCTTCCTCTGTTAGTATAAGCTCCATTTTTAGCTGCATAAGCTCTGCACGATTCGGGTGTGTCTCTGCATGTGTTAAAACGTATAATGAGACTTACTCTCGAGGGAACTAGTAACTTCTTCCAAGCTATGATTGAATACGTCATCATCACTTCCACTATCAGCAGCGCTGCTGTACTCTTCTGATTTGAACATATCTACTCCAAATAAAGATTCAGTGCTGCTAGCTAAATCTTCTGAGATTACTTTTCTAGGTACATGACTGTTGGATGTCGCGACCTTCTGTTGGGACTCTCGTATCGGTATTTCATCGGCAAAGTCGCGTTCATCAGTTAGTAGCTGAGGTGAGGAAGGCTCGTGAGCTAGCTCTCGCGAGGCTCGTGCTTCACGAGGTGATGCTTTGGGTGGTTTAGCACTAGTCTCTTGCACGCTATTAACAGTGGATAACTTTGGAATTGAAAACTTGGGAAACTCAATTCTTTTTGGTTCTTCTTTCTGCTTGTCATGTGATGTACTTGACTTAGGTGAATCCTGATTTACTGCTTCATCATGCTTAGAAAACAAATCTAATAGTGACGTATCACCTCGTGGTGAAACTTCGTAACTAGAAGCAATTGATGCAATCACAGGTTCTTTCGTTTCAAGCAATTCAAATGGATTGCCGGTATAAGCAAACGAATCGTCAAAGTCTGTCTCTACATAGTCGTCGCTAACATTGATAGGTGACGTTCCAACACTTGCATCACATGCAGCTTTCGAAATCATAGTAATAATAGTTGGGGAAAATTCTTCGGTTTGTATTCCTGTATCTTCCACGCCATCGACAAAAGTTTCAGTTCCCACTCCAGCTTCTATCCCTTGTTTGGTATGATAATTGGTATCTGTTTCTATGTCCGTAGAATGATCATGATGTGGCTCTACATCGCTTACAGCTTCTGAAAAATCTATTTTATCTTCTTTTCTAATGCTTAGCTTTTCAATGGCTCGCGCATATCTTATATCGTCGTTCAATAGTTTTGGATTGGAAACAACAAGTGATGGAATAATACTACAAGTTCTGTGAGAACTCACCCAGTTCGCGAATGCTATGTGCCCTTCAACTTCATGCAGTATTGTTTCGAATTCTTCAAGAACATTCTTTTTTATAGTCTTCCTATATTTGTGAGCTCTCCACAAAGCCTAGCAATTTAACTAATATTTTTATAGTTACTTGTAGCTTGTTAACACCCAATAGCTGATCCTGGGTCATACCATTAGCTGTTTACAAACAGAAAAAGAAGCGGCACTTACACAATTGGTTTTTAATTGCATGTTTACCAGAAGCCAAAAGATCTCAAAGAACCTGTTACCCCACCGAATACCTTTCTTCCAATAGATACATTCTGGACAGGTTCGTCAACTTTCGCTTCCTGATTCTTCTCCTCTTCTTCAAACAAGTTCTTCATGTTTGATGGTGAGAACGCCTTGTTCTTCACTTCACGACCTGGAATTGGGAGTAAACTAAAGTGTTGGCCCGGATCGCACAACTTGATTGGAGAATATTCTATAGACTGTTGTGTACCTTGTGAATCCTCACTCTTTGTTGGAGTACTCATTGCATTACGTTGTTGCGTTCTTTGGAGCAACTTGGATATACCCAGTGGTATGAGCAATCTATTGTTGGAAACACAAGTTAGAACGGCTTCACTGAAACCCTTCTCGAGATCGACCCAATTTACAGGATCAACCCTCTTTGTGATCAACTCTACAAGTTTTACATAATCTTGCTCAAGTGGAGCAACTCCCGTTGAAATAGATTGTACTGATAAACGATCGTACGGCTTTCCAAGGAGTACATCTCCTAAAAAGCGAACATCAAAGAGCATTTGTAAGTAACCATCTTCGTTAATGAGTTCAATTCTAGTTGCGGGTTTTTCAACTGCTTGCTCAGTATCTTCTTGCTCAGCTTCTTTTAACATTCTTTCGAGTTCTTCATCTTCTGATACCTCCTTGTTGTCACTTTGTGAGACTGGTTCTGGTGTAGGCGCGAGTGCAGGTTCTGGCTCAGGAGCAGTAGTTGGCTCAGTTGTAACTTCTGGCACTGGTTCAGGTTCAGGAGCAGTAGTTGGTTCAGCAATAGCTTCTGACACTGGTTCGGGTTCTGGTTGTTTAACCGATTCAGATTTTCCGCCCTTTTTGCCTTTCTTTTTCTTTTCTTTCTTTTTTGATTTTTGTACTGGCGCTACTGGCTCCTCAACGTTTGCTTTATCATCTTCTGTAGCTACCGATGGCGCTTCTGCTGTTGACTCTTGTTCTACCTTTGGTTCCTCAACTGGTTTTACAGCAGGTGTTGGTACCTTTTTCACAGTTTCTGATTTTACTTTTTCTAGTGCCTCCTCTTCTAACTTGGTTTGTTTGGCAACAAGTTCTTCAATATACTTTAAATACGCATTAAATACATTTTGTGCCATTTCCGTTGTTAAATTCTTAACTACACTCTTTTGCACTTCATACGAGCCGATTGAGTGAATGGAACTATTCACATCGTGAAGTGCATTGTGAACATAGTACGAAGGATGCATAGGCACGTGAATGCTTCTTGTTTCTGTTTCAAAACCATCAGATGTTTCTGCTGTGATTTGTAAATCTAAATGTTAAATATACACAATATAGATTCTTACTTTGCCACAAGTGTTTTCTTGGTTCTTTCCAATTCTCTAAGGCTATGCCTTCGTTTATCATTTGAGCAAATTCAATTCCTGTTTGCTTCACCCACGGATCGTGACCTTTGATGTAACATTCTTCTATTTTTGTTTCTAATCGTGCTAATAATCTGCACATGAGTTCAATTGGATCTTCATCGTCGCGTTCTTGCTTTTTTCGATAGTGAGATTGTTTCAACAAATTCTTGAAACGGATTTTTTGTTCGGAAGAGTCTGCTAGTAACTCTGTACATAAATCAAGTACCAAGTTGTGCAATGCTTGGCACATTCTTGCAATAGTTAAATTGGCGTAAATGGAATGTTCTTTTTGTAGTTCTGTTTCCATTACTGTTACCATATCATCCAAACATGCAAATAAACATCGGTAGAATGTCTTTTCGATTTCAATGTCGTGATCATCATCATGACTAACGAGTTAGAACAAATAAATGTGACAATACCCTCTACGTGGAGTTGATGGAGTAGACACTCCGGTGCTTCCTCTTCTTTCTCTTCCTTTCTTCTCTCTACCAATCAATCGTACTAAATCTTCACAGACGTCTCGTAATTGTGTCCACATTACATCTACTCGCTTCACGACGTCTTCAGTGACTCCACGAACGGTAATGTACAACAATCTTTGTTTCGATTGATCAACACCCAAATTGGGGAAGAAGCTGTATGGATTGGGTTGTGCCTCGCTATTATTTGCTTTTCTGTGATATCGTGCTAAAATATCTTGTTCACCAAGTACCGATTTCATCCATAAACCTCTACCGGCATTTCCCATTTTCACTTCTTCACTAAAATTTATATCCAATGAAACTTCTGTAAATCGAGTTCTGATTAGTTGCTTTTCGCGTTCTCTGAACATTGCTTTTAGGGAATTGTTCCACAGATCTAGTTCATTAATTTCTCTAACAATCTAACGAGTTAGTAAATGACCATTTCACACGTACTGAATTCCATGTCAAAGATGCGTCCTTGTTCCACACGTACAAATGCCCACTAGCATGTTAGTTTTTGAGAATTGAGTACATACTATGGTTGATCGTAGTAGTGCAAGTTCTTTCTTATAGATTCTTCCAACTCTACAAGTACTGTTGCTCTTGTTGCATCATGCGCAGATGTTTGAATGTATCCACGTACTGATGATAACACTTGACCAACAAATCTAGACTATTAGCAATTTCACCCAAAGCTTACTGGCGAGATTTTTCTAGAATAATGTTTTCTGGAACTGTCAATGTTTCATTTTTTCTTGTCGCCATTATTGTATCGTATTCTCTTCTTATCGATTGCTCATACACAATACCGAAAATATCATCACCTTGACTGAACAAGGAACTGTTCTTTCTCCAATCTTTTACCATAGCATCCATCAAAGCATCTTGTTTTCTGTCGAAAAGTACACGAAGTAGAATCAGCGTCGATTGAAGTGCATGGAGTACAAAGTGTGGTACTTGTGAGGATACTGTTAAAATACGAGATAAACGAGTATCTAGAAAGTGATCGATTGGAATAACTCCAGTTAATATGTATAACGTAGCGCAATAGTGAGCGATATCGATATCTCTGTGATCGAATTGCGCGAGTCCTTCCACACATGATTGTTGTAGTCTATTTCGCAGACTTATTAGTGTTGTATGGTACTCCGTCAAGTATAAATATTTTTCTTCATGCTATTAATGTTAAACACGCAAGAACAATAAATTTATACCAGAGTTAAAATTTCATTGTACAAGTGTTCCGCCGAAATAAAACATACCGCAGCATCAAAGTAGTATTTGCGTTGCAAACAAACAGACATCTGTGATATTAGTATTTTGTGTACAGACAAACGTACCCAGTCCATTAATTCAACTATTTCGCTTGCTTTTTCATCGTTATCGGATATTACTACTGCGGATTCAAATTTTATATCGCCGAGCACAGTAGAATTCAACGAGATCGTGGTTGTTTGTTCTAGTTCCGACAATATACTTTCTAATTGTGTATTACAGTCACCACACATGCGTTGCATGGCCAATATACTATCTGCGACGTCAATTAAATCGTGGTATCGTTCTCCAACTAATTGCCGTAGTTCATTTTGTTTGGATTGTATCTCTTCGCTTTGAAAGTAAACTACTGCAATTATTTTGTGTACCGTGTGTTTTCATAGATGGCACGAATGTCTTTTATGTGCCTAGTTTGAAAGAGCTCATTGACTGTTGTCATTGTTTGGTAAGACTTTTACAACACCCAAGGTAGAAACTTAGGGTCTTCATACCACAATTTATTTACATACATTACAGGTTAACATATTTCTTGATTGTTTGGAACACTTATCTCCAAAGATGTAGAATGATTTCTTGCAAATGCATCGCAACTGTGGTAACTAAATTACGATGCTACGCAACGTTTTTTCTTTGCATTTTTCAGTGGATTTATCAATTCTTTTAAAGAACGTCCCTGCGATAACATTTCGCATATCTTATCCATATCAAACATGCCAAAGCGAGCAATCATTATGGCTTGATCCAACATCGCCTGAATGTTCTCTCCAGTAAGTGCGCTAGTTTCTACGAACGGTACTCCATGCCGCCTTGCAGCATCACTTATCTGTTGTGTTGACAGGTATCTATTTGCAGAGTCTATCTGATTGGCCACTAGAAGCGTAGTGGCTTTCGTTTCAACACAACGTTCTGCGCTATCAACGTAGACCAGCGCGTCTTCAAGACCACAGCGATCAGTCACTGAAAATACTATCAATATACAATGACTTCTCCGTATATAGTAATCGAGCATTGCAGAGTACTTTTCAGTTGCTGTTGAATCGAACAAGTCAACCATTCTTTTCTCGCCATTAATGTTCGTTTCGAATCTATATGCCTCCTCGCTTTTAAGTTATAGCTACTGCGAAGACACTTACTTGGAGTAGTTAAATGATATATTATAATTCTGCGTAAAAGTATTGTTGACTAACCTCTCAGCAATGGATGATTTCCCGCTCCTATGTGTACCCGTTAGTACCACGACAATATCTCTGTTTAGTTTTTTTGCAATATCTAGGTCTTTCTTTTTGTACTCTTCCATTTGCAACAAGGCAAATCTTAAATCGCCACTGATTTTTCCAATAGTTGTAGGGTAGGCATGAAACCATGCACGCTTCCATATATCTTCTTTTAGAATAGAATTAAACTTTTTCGATACCAACTCCAAACTAGCAAGTGTGGAGGCATTGCCAAAACAAAATTCGAAAACGGTTTGGTAGATCTCGTCTGGCAGATGTGCAGTAAGAAAAGTTTGTGAGGTCATGCTGTGTCGCCGAGCCTGTCACTTGTCGGCATAATTTTCGTAACGGCTAGTCGTTTTGAGTCACAGTAATATGATTAATTAAAAATGTTTCTAAAGTTGTATTAATTGATATATTATCGATGCTTTATGCGCTTCTTTATCTTATATTTTAAATTTAAATTGTATTTCAAAATGTTCTGCGGTAACATTTAGAAAGCGAAGTTTGGAGCAATCTCTTGCGATCATAGTGCCATCAAGTCTAGGTCAGCTTCTATTTATGTAGAAGACCGTATCACGCTTACAATACATCAAAGCTAAAACCAAACACAGTCGCTAAGATGTTAGAGGGGTTACTGACGAAAACCCTAAGCAAATTCTTGGGAGATTATTTAGAAAGTGTTGATTCTAACGCAGTTTTACTGTCGTTATGGAGTGGTAAGGACAATTTTAAATTTATAAAATATAGGTGTTTTGGAATTGCATAATGTACAACTCAAAACAACTGCTTTAGATGCTTTCGATCTTCCTATTGTTATCACACATGCGCACGTTGGAACGATTACAGCTTCTATTCCATGGCGATCGCTAGGCAGCTCGCCTGTGGTGGCCAGCGTGTCAGATGTTTATCTGGTAGTACAACCTCGCAAATGTGCTGTAGATGATTCAAAATTGAGGCGAGAACGAGAAGCAAAAATTAAAAAAAACCTATTGGCTAAATATGAAGCAGATCAGAAACTGATAGACAATCCACCAGAAGAAAAACAACCAGAGAAACCGCAAAAATCAAGCGAAGGTTTTGTGTCACGTATTATAGAAACGGTCACTAATAATATCCAATTACATATCAAGGTATGATCGACAAGTCAGACTACAACTAACTGTTTTCAGAATGTTCATGTTCGCTATGAAGATGATTCAGAGCGAGTGCCAGTCGTGTTTGGCGTTACCTTGGCAGGATTAGATGTAGACACTTGTGGAGAGAGCTGGGAAACAGCATTTTTGAACACATCCGAACAATGCATTAACAAACTCATCACACTTCGTTCATTGAGTGTTTACATAAGCAAAGGATTAATCTCGCAAAAAATATTATCTAAAGAAAAAGATCACGTCACTGTGATTGAAGCAATGAAAGAGATGGTAGACGAAACACACTCGCAGTTGGACTATGTTGTCGAACCTATTTATGCACAAGTAAAAGTCAAGATGCAAAAGATCGGCAAACAGTTACGGTACGACCAACCTCACATCTCTGCGCAAGTACAATTTGAGCGACTCAATTTTAACTTGCAAGTTTCACAACTCCGTAATGTACTGAAGACTTTGGAATACATTACCAATTACAAAAAGTTTGAGGCACACCGAGCAGACAAACCCAACGCACCACTTACAGATGAGTTTGGCAGACGACAATGGATGATATACGCTGTACATCAAATCCAGAAAGAGTTGCAGACTAAGTATTTCACATGGACGCAGTTCCAAGAGAAGAACCGTAAGCGCGTAGGTATGTGAGAGGATATTGCAATTTTTAACATTGTAGACTACATGACACTATACAAAAAATCAAAAACAAAGGTAGACCAATTCGAAAAAGATAGAATGGAACACTTGGAGCACGACTTGGATATTGAATCTATCATCACCTATAGAAATTTGGTAAACGAAGAGATACGATTGGAGAAGAAAAACAACCCCGACAAACAAAAGCAAGGATGGTTTGGATGGTTGGGAAGCTGGTGGGGAAAGCCAGCTCCAAAAGAAGAAGTTACAATTGGATCTCCACAGTTTGATGAATACTATGACGAAGATGAAGACGAAGAATACGATGAAGAGTTAGATAGAGAAGGTCGAAAACATATCTATGAAACTATTGGTTATTCCGAAGAGCTCGATGAGTTTCAAATGCCTAAAAACGTAAGTATTGTTTTTACTATTGCTAACATGGCAGTATGTTCGATTCAAGTTGGATGTTACGTTTGTTGAAATCGGTATGGAACTATTCGATATTACATCTTCATCGGTCGCAAAAGCAGCCTTTTTCGATTTGCGTACTTTAGTATCAATTCGAAATGGCGGTGTTGGACTTGATGTCATGCTCTATGATCTATCATTTTTGGATACAAACAGTCTTCGGTCACAATTCAAGTACATTGTGAAACGATCCGCAGCAAGCAAAGAGCCTTTACTCAAAATTTTGGTTGATGTGAAACCTGTAGATAGCGATTCAGACCTCAGGTTGGAAGTCGACATGGACAGATTAGATGTTGTCATCAATCCGTCACATATCCAACGTATTAGATCGTTCTTTGTAGTTCCATCTAATGTCAACTTGGGTGAAGTCAGTGCTTCTGTTCGCAGAAACGCAGCGGCTGTAAGAGATCAAGCGGCACTACAACTCGCCGAAGCTATCGAAAATCAATCTGTACTTGAACTCAAGATTCGTATGAAAGCGCCAGTTGTGATCGCACCACAAAATGTCAACGATTTGGAGAGTGACCTTTTAGTTCTGGATCTCGGAGAGTTGAACCTCAACACTATTCCTAGAAGCAAGGAGAAAAAAGTTTTTGAAGAGCAAGATTACTATGACAGATTCGTGATTGGATTGAACAACATTAGACTCGTTCGCACAACTAACAATGAGTGGCAACAACTTTTGAGTGCACAACAAATTGGTGCAAACACACCAACTAGTAACTTGTTGGTTAATCCAGTATCTATCAATGTCACAGTTGATAAGTGTTTGATATCAAACACCGAAGAGTTTGCGTTAATCAAGGTTGATGGTACTATGTCGCCAACGATCTTTGATTTATCACCTGAGAAGCTCCGAAGAATTTTAGGCGTTGTCAACAACATGGTCAAACTTAGTGACACGCCTAAAAGTATGGAAAGCGACATGGTCAAGATGAGTGGAGCAGTAGAAATACTAAGCGGTCCTATCACTCCAGGAAACTATAATTTTGAACTTCAAGACAGTGGCATATTGCGCATCGCTCAAATTAACGAGGGTCCTGATGTACCTGCCACGGCAACTATCGACATGCTCTCACAAGGCGTAACACTCGTCGATAGACGTACTCTTACTCAAATTACCTACGACGAACAATTTGGAGTAGTTCTAGTTAATGGAGAAGAGACATTGACTTTTGTCTTCCAATCAGACGCAAAAGTAGAATGGTACCGAGCACTACATGCGATGCAGTTGAACCGAGAACCACCACTACCCGATGATATCGAGGTAGAACAAAAAGAAGAGATACAGGTGCCACTTGCAGTACAACATTTACAAGCAAGAAGAGTGAACTTGCAACTGATCTTTGCGTTGGAAGAATTGTCTGTTTGTCTAAGCACGGCGCTTGAAAAAGGAGAAGAAGAACAACCTCTACTGCGTGTTTCTTTCGAACGCTTTGTAGTTGGTGTAATATCAAGAGCGTACGATAACTCTATTTTCTGCAAGTTGAGAGCCTTCTCTATTATTGACCAGAAACCTAACCTCGTCAATAAGTACATTTTGACTTCACGTGATGAAGATTTGGGAAACAATGAGCTCTATTATCAAAAAATAACATCAGAAGTAGATGATAGAGAAGATGTTCTTCAATTTGACATGAAACAGGTTGGCAGTCCAAAGAGCGAGTTCTACAGCGAGGGTAGCAACCTCATCATGAACGTTTCGGTACGAAACTTGCACATCATGTTCGATCCAGGGTTTGTTGCTCGTGCAATGGCACTTGGTGATCGTATTCAAGAAGTCGTAGCTGAAGTTACGTACAACAAGACACAAGTGTATGTTGGTGTTCCAAATGAACAAAAAGAAGTTGTTTTAGACGCAGGTAGAGAAAACCTTCGTCTAAATGCAGCATTGAACCAAATGGGTTTGATTCTTATTGATGAAGAGAAACCCTTTGCACGTGCGTCACTTGTTAAAGTTGGAGCCTTATACAGCATGACTGAAAAAGGTATGAAAGTGCAAGCAAGTGTTGGTGATCTCAATGTTGTGCACTTTTTCGATGCAGATGGATTATACAGAGAAATTTGCGGAAGTAGTCCAAACACTGACTTTGTTAAGGTTACATTCGAACAAACCAAGTTTGAACCAAAGAATGAGAATGTTTTGGTTCCCGTACAAACAAGCAAAGTTATTGCCGAAATCGACACTATACAATTTGTATTCTTACAAAGAACTATCAATCACTTGCAGCGCTACTTCACAACTGGTCCAATGATGGAAGCACTAAAGAAAAAGAGCAAAGTCGCAGCAGAAGAAGCAGTAGAAAGCATCAAGAAGCATACAGTCAAAGTACAACCTCAACTTGTTGATTTGGACATCAAACTAACAAATGCTACTGTGATTGTGCCTATGGGACCACTATCACCAGAAAAGTTAGAAGCTCGATTGGCTTTTGTTCATCTACGATCGGCGTTAGAAGTGTCTGAAATAGACATGTTCCGTTACTATGATCGTATGAACATTGAAGCTCGCGGATTGGGTGCAACAACACACCTTAACGATGGCCGACCACTATCGATGTTAGAGTTACCACAGATTGGTGTAATCTTCAAAAGAAGCGTAGACGCAGTCGTAGTAGAAGACCCACCTATACACGACTTTGACGAGATGTTAATTAACATCAATATCCCAACCATTGATGTGCAAATGGCGCACTCACAATACCAAGCAATCTTCACCATGTTAGACGAGAATATCGCAGATAAACATGGAAAGATAATAGAAGAGGTTGATACAGACTTGATAATTCAAGAAGCACTTATTCCCGTAGTTGACAGACCAACTTCTCCGAAGCCACGTCCACAAGAGCAAACAGTGAGTGAATCGATTATGAGAGTAGAAGTAGCCGTACAAGATATGAACATCAAACTACTTAGAGGATTTGGCTACAAAGAGGCCACTCTAGATCCACTACTTGAAATGAACATGAACGGCCTCGCTGTTGAATTTGAGTCTCGACCAGAGAAGTTATTGTCATTACCACGATTGTTACCCTTAGGCGACGAAGACAAGCTCACAACAGCAAGTAGAGTACACGTCACTCTAAAAGCAGTTAGTGCAACCGATCTTCGTGATGACTCAACATCAGTTTTCAAACGCTTTATTAACACTACTGAAGGTGCCAATTCGGCATTTGTAGTGTTCGACATGAGAATGTTTGAGCATGATAAGATTATGTCCGTTGCACTGGGTAACCCACGTTTGATCTTTGAGCTCAGTATTGTTATGAACTGCAAAGACTTCTTCTTAAACATGAGACCGACGAAGAAAGAAGACGAGAACAGAGATCAAGAGTTGGTCATCAAAGAGAATCCTCCACCAGAACCATCAAACATGCGCATTTCATGCGATATTGGAGAACCACAACTAGTTCTACCAGTTGATGTAAATCACGCCGATACAAGATTACTCGTAGTTAAAGTTGGAGCAAAGGTCGATTTAGTCATGCTCGAGACTGGATATCAATCCTATACTGTAGGAGCAAACATCACAGCATACGTGGAGCAAAAAGATATGAAAGTTAACTCTGCAGCAATTATCCGACCTGTGAACATCAATTTGATCATGGTAACCAAGGAACACGCACCAACAGATAAAAGTTTGGACAGTACCGTGAACATTGAGTTTGGTGCACTCAAGAGTAGAATCGCATATCAAGATGTTAAAATGATTACCGATATTGTTGCGGGATTCTCCAAAGTAGATGAACATGCGCCAGTAGTGGCATCACCAACAGGAGAAGAGGAAATTCATGTTCGGTCACCTGATTTTGATCTTACCATTGCTCAATTTGATTTAACAGGAGACTATTATGATCGAGTTGACCAACAACAAGAAGCATCAATGATCAAGAAGATGCAAGCAATGGGCACTCAAACAGCAGCACTTGTTGATCCTGATGAAGTTGAAAGAACAGAAAAGGCAAGAATGATTCGACGAAGAATGAGAAACAAACCAAGAACAGGTGACACGCCTGCAGACGAAACAATTCATACTACTTTTAACTTGGTGTTCAAGTGCAAAAAAGGATTAACAATTGATATTGTTGATGACGTTCGAGGTTTTGACAGACCTCTAGTACAAGTACTCGTCCGAGAGTTCCACGTCACAGACACTAGTTTCTCACAAGTACAATACATAGAAGGACCAATTTTGAACATTGCTTCATACACTGTACAAAATATTGCCACAAAAGCCTCAATTACTGTTAGTGCATACTATTACAACATGGCTCTTGCTGAGTGGGAACCTGTTTTAGAACCCTTTGGCTTAAGTGCCGAGTTTGAGATGAAACCAGTATGGTCGCAACTAACAGTAGAAGGCCAACCAGGTATTCCTCAAGATAAGATCATTGTACCATCTATGACAAAGGTTCTAGTTGGAACGTTGGACGATCCAACACTACATCCTATGGAAGTGTTAGAGGGTGACCAACAAAGCGTATCTGTAATGACAGAGCATGATCCGAACGAACCACATCGAGTAGAGTTCAAGTATACTGCCATACCTATCATGAACATGAATGTCTCACAATCAATGATCACCACAATTTTGGCAACTGTACAACTGTGGCATGATGAGTTCACTGGAAAACGTGTATCCAAGCGCTTTGACCCTTACACAATTCGCAACCATAGTGGAGTCGATCTTACATTGCGTCTCCACAATGAAGAACAACCAATCAAAATAGCAGTTGGAAATGAGTACGGTGCAGAATGGGCAGAAATAGGTAGTTCGAAAGACAAACGGGTTCCACAATTGAATGTGAATTTTGCACTATCTGTAGAAGACAAGTTAATTGTTGAACATCTTATCGATGTCCGAAGAATCGGTAAAACATACCTAGAATGCACAATTGAAACTGGACTTGCTCACGCAGTCATCGAAGTTGAGCTATTAGAAGGCAGAAGAATCATTACTGTGCGTGGCGTTTATCGCGTGTACAACATGACTACTGTCAAATGTGAGGTTGCAGCTATGGATGCTATTTCCAACCAAATAGTAATCCTTGGAGTGGTCGAGCCTGACCAGAGTATTGGAGTCCCTCTAAATTGTAATAACCGAAGTCTCCTACGCGTTAGGCCAGTAGAACACGAAAACGAGTATAAATGGAACGCAATGAACTCTAATACCGCAGAGTCGTCACTTGCTTCATTCTTGGGTACGCCAGGTATTCCACAAGTTCTCAAATGTCCATCGACAAATGGCAACAGCGTTTTGCCATTCAACCTGATTGCAAAATCTGTACTAGACAGACAAACAGAAGAACAGAACCATCACAGATCATGTACTATATACTTGAAACCTCCAATGACACTAGAAAATGTTACTGGTGTATCAATGAGTGTAAGTATGGCTCACAAACTATCACTAGACAAAGGTGCTCATACTGTGAATATCTACAAAGATATGCATATGGCACGTGGAGAAAAGAAACACCTGTATGAAGTTGATTTGGCAGAAGGTAGCGTGTTCGTACAACCAATCCCTAAAGTCGCTCCTGGAGAGTGGCTAGTGAACGAAGTGGCGCTAGTATACTCCACTCACAAAGATCAAACACCAGCAAACAGCGTGCTTTTGTCCTGGAGAGCAGATGAAAACGACTTGGACGGTCGACAGAATGCAATCTATTTTGATTACTCTGATCGTGGAATTGCTCACAAAGAAGTAGTCATGTATAGTCCTTATTGGATTATCAATCACACAGAAACACAACTCGTAACAAAAGAAATCATCATGAACGATTTGAAGCTTTTGAAAAAGATACAACGCAAAAAGTCACAAGTTGAACACTTCTTCCATAGTGAATTTGTGTTCGGCACTCCATCAACATGGGTAAAACAAGAACAAACAGAAGCGGAACCCATGCTATTTTCATTCCAAGCTACTGACCGTGAAAAGAAAAAGATTACAGTTAGTGCTAATGGAAGCGAGTTTTCCAAATCGTTTAGTGTTGACTCTGTCGGGGTAAACGGTGCACTAACGTGCATGGCTACTGATAGACGTTATGATATTGGTGTGCAAGTAAGTTTTGCTCCACATCAATTCAGAAGAACAAAGATGATCATCTTCTCACCAAGATATGTCATTCGTAACCAAACACCATACCCACTCGCCTACATACAACCTGAAGGCAACGTCATGCAAGTTATGAAACGTAAGGGTACATATCCATACTACTACACCGAAAAGCATGTTGACCGACCACGCTTACTCATGAGTCCACTTCCTGAAGGTGTAGCAATGGTGAATCAAGAGTTCCAATGGAGTACATCTAACGTAGATATCTCTACACTTGGAGAAAACTTCTTGAAGGTGCTACATGTTTCTCAAAATATTGCATACATGCAAATTTTGAATGTTCAAGTACAAGAAGAGGGAGGTACGATCTTTGTCACTGTTCAAAGACCAATCAAACCACCATATTTGGTTGATAACAAACTTCGAGATTTTGATGTTTGCATGTCTCAAGTTGGAACTGATGTTTGGTGGGATGTTCAAAGTGGATCTAGATTAGCATACACGTGGGACGATAACACAAGCAAACAAGTCGTATCAGTATGCGTCAAAGATAAAATCTCTGGAGAACGATTCAATCAATACAAGATTGATTTGAACAAGGTTAGTTCAGTACAAAGTGGAAAGAAAGATGCCTCACCTGATGAAGATGAAGTAGTCGGAGATGTTGCTCTTCAACTTCCTAACGGACAAGCGGCGTACATGAGTGTAGTAACGAAAGGATCTACTCGTATCCTCAGAATAACGCAACCTCAACTTGGACAAAAGGCACCAAGAAACTCATTGTTCTCAAATGTGACCGGATTATTTAAACCTGCTCATAAAGTAGCAGGAGCAGTCATAGGCGGAGTTGGAACGATCGGCAAAGGTGTCGTAGGAGGTGTTAGTACAGTAGGAAAAGGTGTAGTTACTGGTGTTGGAACTATTGGCAAAGGTGTCGTCGGTGGCGTAAGTAACATCGGAAAGGGTGTAGTTGGCAGTGCTAGTAACCTTCTTGGAGGTAAAAAGTCTAGCATGTCCACTTCGTCAACAGAAACTACGCCACAACCAATCACTGTTGAATCAGTCAATATTCCTCCAAAGACAGAAGAAGAAGAAAAAGAGGAAGAAGAAGACGAAGAAGTAGATGAGTTCCTCATGTTTATTGTAGCTACACTACCTGGTATAGGTCTATCTTTGATTGATGAAAAACCACGTGAAGTGTCATACGTTTTCTTAGGAGGACTCAGTGTACGTTACGAAGTAACAAGACGAAACCGCTTTGCTGATGCCAGAATCACTCGTCTACAAATCGATAACGATACTCCAGATGGATTATTCCCAGTACTGCTAGCCACTCACGAAAAGAACGACAAACCATTCTTGGAAGTAAGAATGTGTCAATCCTTACCAGAATCAGGACAAGATGCAACTCCATTACAACTATTCCCCTACTTCTCAGTATTGATTCAAGAATTTAGTGTACAACTCGATTACGGGTTTATTATGACACTTTCTGGTTTAGTAGAAGGTTGGACATCCGTTCATGTCAGTGTAGATTCTGGTCGTGAAAAGCGACATGAAGAAGATGTCAAACGAGTAATCACAAAGATGAATGAACCAGATTCTGTACCAAGTGATGCACCAGTTGCCAAATTCTATTTTGAAAAACTCGAACTACATCCTATCAAGAGTCATATTA
>JAESGV010000500.1_pt1 | contig 17403 bp, 18 predicted proteins | sample 9269781 | NCBI WGS metagenome assembly JAESGV01 (sample SAMN15741586, study PRJNA653496) | algae metagenome | isolation source: Tildeniella torsiva UHER 1998/13D and co-occurring heterotrophs from... | place: Slovakia: Slovak Paradise National Park, Hrabusice, Kosice Region | collected 2000-01-01 | reverse complement strand
TAGTTCTCAATTGCAAAGCACGTAGTGGATCACCCAACCAAGTGTTGAAAATACGATAACCCATGTTTGGTGTCAACTCCTTCTTGTAGTAGAATCCAGCAGCTTGTAACTTTTTGCTGAAGCAAACAATATCAGGACATTCAGTCAAGTTCCAGTGTTCGTGAGCCCAGAATTTACCCGTTCCTCCACCACCGGTTTGTACTTCATCAACGATAAACACGACACCGAGTTCCTTGGTGATCTTTCTCAAACCGTTGAAGAAGAATGGTGTAGCATGACGATCACCACCTTCTGCTTGTACTGGTTCGATGACGACTGCAGCGACATCTCCCCATGGGCTATTTGGTTCTCTTGATGCCAAAATGCGTTCGCGAACTTGTTTCAAACAAGCCTCTTCTTCTTCGCGATTCTCTTTTTCGTGTTTTTCCAATGGATATTTCAACGCTGGGAATTTTGCTGTTGGCCAGTTGAATGCTGGAATATCGACTTTGTGAATAGCCTTTGAGTGAGTAGTGGATAACGCGCCCAAAGATCTTCCGTGGAACGAAGTTGTGAATGACAAAATGCTCAATTGTGGACTTCCTGGTGCTGAGTTTGTCATGCATGACGATAAATCCTCTTGGCTGATTGGCTTATCAGAACCTCCTCTCTTTTTCTAGAAATATGTTAGCGTAAATGATATTAAACATACTTGTTGGTAGAACATGAAAGCCGCTTTGAATGCGTTTTCGATTGCTTCTGAACCAGTGCTCAATGGTTGAACTTGAGTGAGTCCTTTTGGTGCAACGCGCATGTAACTGTTCATCAAGGTGTCATAGTACTCTGATGAAGGGTTGATTCCAACTGCGGGTCTGTTGACAATAGTTCTCGCCCATAGATCTGATTTTGCTGCTTCGAGTAACTTTGGATGGTTGTATCCGAGTGGAATAGAACTGATTTGCATAAAAGTGTCCAAGTAAACGTTGCCATCAGCGTCAGCAATATAGTTTCCGCTAGATTTTTCGTAATCAGTGACAAAGTGAACTGTTCTCAAATCTTGAACTGTGTTTAGTTTTTGATTGAGCTCTTTGCTCTTTGGTCCAGGTTGTTGTGTGATGACTGGAGCTTCATATTTTTCGTTTGGAAAAATGTTTGTTCTGGCACCTTTTGGTATAGTTGGGACTTTGAAAGTCGAGTACGCACGTGTGCTCTGTAAAAGCCTTGTTGAGCGCATGTTTGCCTGGAAAGGTTTTGATTGGAGAGAGTTGACTAAGCGTTACATTTTTATGAGTTTGTTTGACGCACTTGGTCTATGAGTTTTTGACTCTCTTTGAACCGTGCTGATATTTGATTGATAAAACTCATCGTGTCAACAGAAATGTCAACAGAGGATGTTGTGGGATTTGATTCTATTGGTACAGTTTCTTTCCATGTTTTGGTCGGCAGAGGTTTCGTCGGTGGTGATATAACTCGTTGATTCTCAGATTCAGGCGGCGGTTGCTCTTTTAGTGCTTTTTGCCGCAGTTCGTTTTGCATGAATTTAATTTGACCTTCGACAATTGTCATACGTTGAGTTAAGTTATTTAGTGATGTATCTAAGCGGTACTCCATGCTATCCAACCTTTCTGATAGCATTCTCGTAAGAGATGTACTCAGGTGGTCAAGCTTTGCGTGTATGATACCCATTTGATCAAAGTGTTCATGATACTGTGGCGATGGTGTACGAATATTGTACTGAGGATGTTGTTCGGGTGGTTTTGCTATTGACTGAGGCTCCTCGTCACTATATTCACTATTGTCACTCTCATCGTGTCGTGTTATTTTTACGTTTACAGGTTCCTCGTAAACGTGACCATTTTCTTTCCTTTTAGATTTTGCGTTCGCTATTGGTAGTTTGCGTATTGGTGATGGAGATCGACTGCCATCTTCGCTTTTTGGTTTAATCTTTACATCTTGTTCTCTTCGTATTTGTACATGTGAAGGTGATTTTGTTCTAACTTCCACTTTTTTAATTTTATGTTGTTCGCTAAGCAGCTGATTACTTTTTTGTTTGCACAAAGCAATCACATCACATAGGAATATTATTTTTAACTCTCCATATCCTGTCGATAGGAACCTTGCTGTAGAGAGAGTTGGAGAGTACGAAAACTCATTCCGCAATAGTTTGTATACAACTGTAATGTTAGCTATTTAAGTTCACACATACTATCTACAAACTTTTGGTCTGTTTTGTTATACAATTCGTATCCGCGGTATACAAGGTATTTCGCTAGTAACTTGCTAGAGCCAGTGAACACATAATCTAACAATGGTAAATACACTTGTGTCTTTCCACTAATTAGAGCTTCAATGTCGAAATTTCCATTGTAGTGCACCGATTTCAAGTGTGATCGAAGTCTTTCGAGGTTGTTTTTGAAGTCTCCTGTTCTAGCCGAGCCCACAGTCATACGTTATGGGTTGGCGCGAGAATTGGTGGTTAAAAAAGTTGACTAGTTTGCTAGCGATTTTTGGAGGGAGCAATGTAATAACGACTAGAAGCTTCGTTCCACGTGGTGTTTGTACTTTGTGTTATTTTAAGGTTGTTTCAGCCTAAACCAAATTGACCACGCAAATATGACAACACTGAACGTTGTACACGAAGAACAAATCAACCTAGCGTTAGGCAATACTGTTATACTTCGCGACTTCAAGATTGATGTAAAAACAGCTGGTGTATATCGATTTACTGCTTCATTGTCTGGATGGAGTCTTTCAAACGGTGCATCTTTCACGATCAAGTATAATAACGGAAAAGAAACTGTAGAAATAGTATTAACACGAGTGACTACGCGATCATCTAGTGTTGATTTATGCATACACGCAGCAGGTGAAATAGAAGTCCACATATCTGCAACTATGGAAACCACTGTCGACATTCGACTCGAAAAAGTTATTGGAAAAATTCTAGGAATAGATGACGTTCTTCCAAAAACTGACAAACAACTGAAGCCATACAAACACTTATTTATTATGCAACACGGAAATCATGGTACGGCACAAGATCTTTACGACATGGGAGAAAACTTACGCGCTACATTCCACGCAAGTACGGCATTTACAGGCCACGAGTTATGGATAATGTACCCCAAGAGCAATGAGTGGTTAAAAACTCATGACGGAATACAAGTTTGTAGCAAACGCATGGTAGAAGAAGTGATAACATTTTGCAATCATTTTATCACCGAGGGACCAGTTTTATGCTCAGTCGTTGGTCATTCTCTAGGAGGTTTAATTCTTCGCAACGCGGCGCCTCTATTATTAGATAGTTTACCAGCACTATCTCCTGTTAGCTTTATGACTATCTCTACACCACACTTGGGTGCAAGAAAAGCACCAAATGACAAGTTTAGTGCAAACTTTATGAGACAAGGTGCTGATATTTATATGAATTATTTACTTGGTCAAACAGGAAAAGAACTATGTCTTAGTGATGCCGTTGAAGGTGAAAAACCGTTACTTGATCGCATGAGTGAACCTAACTCTACGTATATTAATGCATTAAACAAGTTTCGAACGAAAACGGCAGTAGGAGCTGCTCATTATGATACTATTGTACCACATTCTAGTGCGTTAATAGCAAGTCATGCTCATAGTGAACCACCAGTGTTTGGAACAGAAGATTTGAAAGTTTCATCACTAAGTGGATTTGGAGAAGATGATAACCATGATCACATGATCTTGTTCGAAAATCAGAAACAAGTGGTCTTTGTCGATCCAATTCATGACAAAGTGAAAGAGAAAGCGCAAGAAACACCATTTTTATCCGATAGTTTGAACCAAACAGAGTTTATGTACGATATTTTGAAGAATTTGCAGCTTGTGAATTGGAGAAGAATCTCACTTGAGTTTTCGTTAGAAAATTGGAGGCAAGCGTTGGGTGTACATGATATGACCATTAACAAGCAACAGAAAAAGATCAAAGCTATGCTTTCACAAAAAGCAGTAACAGCACCTGCTCGTTGTGTGTCGCTTCTTGTTCGAGTTTTGCTGATCGATCACTTTAAAGCGTGTTGTGAATAAATTTATTAATATACAGCTTTGGTAATCATGTCTGCTTGTTCTTGGCGTAATACTTTGATCCTCATAAAGGTGCAGTAGGCAGAACATAAACCAAACAAAGTGTTTACAGTAATTTGAACCAAACCATAGAATAAATGGAACGTGTTTAAGCTCACAAGTACGATTAGCATGATTACTACCACAGTAACACAGAGTAGCACTGCACCGATAAACAATTGTGAGAATCGATACTGTACATTCTTGTTAATCCATGGACTGCAGGCTATTATCCCTAGTATAGCTAGTAGCATGTTCGAGACGTTACATACGGACATGATAATAAGTATGACGAATTCTGCGAGTTTTTTTCCACTTGGTGAGAGCAGGTGTATTAATTGAGCGCCGATTATCGAGTAGAACGAAAAGTATGTTATCAACATGATGTAGATTGTACATATAACGACGATTAGAATTCCCCATCGATTGGAACTCTTGTAAATAACGTCTGGAGATGTACTTGGAACCTCTTCTTGCATCGTTGTCAAACTTCAAAAATTACAACACCCAACCAAGACAAAATGTCGCAACTCTTTTGTTCTGGTATGAACGAATATCATGCTCTTGGAATACCGACATCTGAAAATCAAACCAGATTTATTGAACATCCTTCCTTTGAATCTGCCCCTCTACTTATTGGTAATTTTCATTCTTGCATTAATAAGTAGGCTGTGGTGAGAATCATTCATTATTTTTCACGAAGGAAAGAGAGCTTAAATCATGTGGACAAAACAAAAATAACGAATGCGGCGTTGGGAGCTTTTCAGAAGTCAATACACCTACAAATATCAACGACTGCGAGTTAACCGGAAAATTAGTTACGCATATATCGGCAGGATACCACCACTCTGTCGTATGCGTCGATAATCGAGAAATCTATGTTTGCGGAAAAAACAAGGATCACCAGATAGGTGCTGGACCAGAACGATCCTTATTTACCAAATCAAAAATACCCATAGAACCATGGGAACGTATCACACATCTCGTATGTGGTTCACGATTCACATTTTTCGTAATTGATAACACAAAAATCTTTGTCACTGGAACATCAACATATGGAGCGCTATTACTTCCTTTAACGACAACTGCGATTAATTGGACACAAGTTCAAGCAGATGTGCTCACAGATAAGCAAGTAAAATTTATTGGTTGTGGTAGTAACCATACATGTGTTGTAACACAGGGAGAATCAGATAAAATCTTTGCTGCTGGCTACAATACAGAAGGAGAGTGTGGATTACCATTCAAAAATGCATACAAAGATGTTACTGAAGTGGAGCATACGTGTCTTGCAGGAAGATCAATCTCACAAACTGCATTTGGCTACTGTACGTTTATACTTGTATTATCTAACTATTTAGATCATACTATACTCTTGACAAGTTCCAATGAAATATTTACCTATGGATATAACTATTACGGACAGTTAGGCACCGACAATATCACTAATAGTCACGTTCCTCAACTGTTACGCATAGATGGTGTAGGTCCGTGGAACAGCATCAAAGTGTTTGCTGGTGGACATCACTCTATCGTCGTAGTAGATGGAATTGATGTCTACATGTGTGGATCAAAAACATATGGACAACTTGGAAGTGGTCTACATTCTGAAACAGGAGGTGTAAGTCAACTCACGATGAGCAAAATTGATATTAAACCAAAGTACCCTATACATGATATAATTTGCGGAATGTACCACACATTCATACGATGTGGTATATTCAGTGACGATCACAAGACTAGTCGTTTCCGAGAGTCGATGTACAGGTGCTCAAAATTTGTAGATTTAATAATAAATTAGAATGATGGACAAGCGTCTCTACTGTTCACCTTAAAGTAGGTGGTCACTTCCTTTGACTTTGGACCTACTTCATCACGAAGGTAGTTGACACTTGTTTCAAATGCAGTAGTGTTGCAACTAATGTCGAAAATGACAGTAGTGAGCCATTCTTGGTGTAAAAATGGTGCATAGGTGAGTTGTACGCCTTTTGTGCCATCACTTGGATCATTGAGTTTCATGGAAATATCTAGAGTGCTGTTGCTTGACATTGGAGCACAATCAGAGATGAGTGTCAAAGCGTATGCTTTAGCAAGTGGTGCTTGCTTGGCACAGAGAGCGTACTTGTTGAATTTTGTTGCTGGAGCACAAATGTTAAGCGCGAACGTAGCGAACGATTTATAGGTCTCGTAGTACCCATTTCTTTAAATGTTAGAGAATAGATTCAGAAATCTTACTTAGATGCAAGTTTTGTCAAGTCGATTGTACCTTGTGGTGTTTTCTTCACGCAACCAGCTTCTGATGCAATTGGACATGCGTGTTTGCTGTGCATGGAGAAGTAGTACCTGCTATGACCTTGAATATATTCTTCATTTTCAAAATGCAATACGGCAGGTGTGTCCTTGTGAGTACACGTGATGGTTATAACAGTTGTACGAGTATAGTTTTCGAACGTGTAGTCTGCGTATATAACTTCGACTCCGTCTTCTATTTCTACCAATTTGACATCTGTTGGGTTTGGTGAAGCCATTGGGTAACATGAGCTCTCAGTTGTTTGGTATGCTCTTGCATTTTTGACACTGGAACACTGTTCGTATCTGTCAAATGCTGTGGCAGGAGCGCAAATATTCAAAAAGTAGGTATGACCTTCTCCTTCGCTAACGTAAATACCATCCCTACTGTCAAGATACAGTTAGTAAACTTACTTCTTTGTTAATGGATTTAAATCTATTAGACCATTCTTAGTATCCAGAGAACAGTACGAATTACTGGCTTGTTGGCGTGCTGCTAAGTTACACAAGCAACACGTTGCGAGTAACAACAGAGCGAAAACTTGTGTTTGCATTTGTTGTAGAAACGCTCAACTTGGCTTCTAATCTACGCTGATGCTGTTTAGATTGGTTCAAGAGAATTTTGGCCTTGTGAGAGGGTTTGTTGCTTGAATTGGTACCCGTTATGTGTACTGCTAGAACAACAAGTTGCGTACAGCAAATATTTGTTCTAACCCGATGATTTCGATTCACCACGTCAATTTACTTACGTTCGAAAAAACACGGAAACACACAGTTACAAGACGAAACGAACTTGTATCCAAAAAGACGAATTGTGATAACCAAAATGTAAAAACAAGTTTTTGTTGTTGAAGGTAGAGCAGACTAATAACACTACTCTTTACTGCCATACTTTAATCATACTATCATCTGCTGCTGTAACCAGTGTTTGATGATCAATCAAATCAACTCCAAACACCCAGTCCTTATGCTGGTACACTCCTTCCTGTACACCAGAAAAAACATTCCAAATTCTCACTGTGTTATCATCAGATGTACTTACTACCAAGTTGTATGATAATGGTTTCACAACTCGAACCCAGTCATAGTGTTTAAATTCTCGTATTTTGTTCCACTGCGTTTCATATTCCCACATGATCAAGTTATGATCTTCACCAGCGCTAAACAGATAACCATTTAGTTCACATAGCGAGTTGACGTGTCCTTTGTGTCCTTGAATTCGTTCTTGTACATTTCCGCTATGTTTGTCGAAAAGAATAATCTCGCCTGTCTTTCTGCACCCTTGCGCTATAAATTTTTTCCCTAGCGTCAAACAATTTGCATCAGCATTGGCGTTGTATTGTCGTACTTGATTTCCGTCGAGGTTATACACTGCTATATATCCTGTCGTATTTGGTGTTTTACCAACTAACGCTACTGCGATATGATTTTTATCTAGTTGTATCACGACGCGGTGGCCGTAATCACTCGTTATGAAACTATCTCCAAAATCAAGCACATTGTACGATTGGTTTTGAAGATCTAGGAAATATCCTTTATAATCGACACCAACAATCAGAGTATCAGTTATTTTTAGTAGTTCCCAGCAATTTAACTTGTATAGACTCATATATTCCAAGGTTTTTGTATTGAATTTTTTTATGGTTTCTCCTCCAGCGGTAAGGACTGTACCCTCTTTTAGGTATAAAACATCTACTACTTTACCGACTTTTTTTTCGTGTGCCAAGGTAGTGGGAACGCGCTGTAACTGTAGTATGTATTTCTCTTCGTGTATTATTTTTGTTTTTAATATGTTGTACAAGTGCGTAAGACTCATAGTGATGTCTATCCCCACAAACACTACATCTCCAAACATTTTATGTTGTTGTTTACAAACTAAGTGACGTTTGAGTTGTCAAACATGTCAGACTCAGCTGTACACTTGAATGGCAGTAGTTTAACTCTACAAGATATCTACGATGTTACAGAAAACAAAAAGAGCGTCAAAATGAGCACAATTAGCCAAAATCGAGTTCAAAATGCTTGGAATACTGTCCAACAAGCAATCAAAGACAAAAGAGTTATTTACGGAATCACTACAATGTTCGGAAACGATTTAGACGTTATAATGAACGAAGAGCAAATCCAACAATTTAACAAAACCATTTTATTGCAACATGCGACTAGATCGTGCGATATTAAGAACGATTGGAACAGCAAAAATATTACAAGAGCTGCATGGTTAATTCTAGTCAATGGATTCGCCCATGGAAAATCCTCCGTTAGACCTGCTCTAGTGAACCAACTTGTTTGTCGTATTAATGACGATCAAGTTCCTTACGAAGACGTAGAGCTAAAAGCATCCATTGGTGCAGCAGATCTAATCCCATTGGCACAAATGGGAGCTGCTCTATTCTCGCAAGATACAAATTTCCAGCTTGATGCAGGAGAGGCTCTAGCACTGATGAGTTCCAACGCTGTATCCATTTCACGAGCAATTTTTGCGCTACGAGATGCTCGTCATTTTCTTGACAAAGCCACACTAGCTGTAGCGTTTTCATTTGAAGGTTTGCGAGCAAATCCATCTCCATTTAGTGTGGTTGTTTCCAATTCGTCTAGAAATCCATACAAAAAGATTATTTCTGCTAATTTACGCGAGTTGATGGAAGGTAGTGACCTCATGCACGACTCGAAAAGTCTTCAAGCGTTCTTGAGTTTAAGAGATTGTACTGAAATTCTTGGTTCGTTATTGGAAGCTATAGAACATGCGGAAAAGTGTCTTTTAGATGATATAAATGCTCATCAAGGTAACCCAGTCATAGATGGTGATATCATTGTCTCCACAAGTAATTACGATACCACAAGGTCAACCAATGCTGTGCTTGCTGTGATCAACGCAATTGGCACTGTTGTACAAACAAGTGAAACAAGATCTAGTAAACAATACGATCGTAAGTTTAGTGGGCTACAATCTGGGCTATCTTCAGGCGTAGGATATGATGGCATCTACACGAGAAATCTGCCGTATTGGTTATGTACATTTGTGCGTGAATCAATGTCACATGTAGCTGCAGCTTCGTTCATGTCGCGTTTTGGTGCAAGTTGCTCCATAGCTGAATGCGTTGAAGATTATAACTCACCTCTTCCGCAAGTTATATCTGAGCTAGAGGCACTGCTAGCTACAGCTCAAAATGTGGTAGCAATGGAAGCTTTATTTGCAGTGTGCGCGATAGATAGAAGAAAGAACACCCTAAACCAAGGTATCGCATTATCGCAGAGTATGACCTCTGTTTATGACAAGCTGTGTCCATTAACACCACTCCGTTATCCTCAGGATCAGGTCTATTCGCTTAAAGAAGCTCTTCATACCTATAGCTTTGAGTCAATAAACTTGTAAAACAAAAATATGTCTTCCATCAAACTTTGGCGCAAAACTACAAAAGACAGTTTGACATGACAAGCAAGGAAGACTATATCGAAAAAATCGATGCTCTATTATTGTTAGACGAAGACACTCGCAAGACCTCTGATTTGTATTATTTTTTCGTGCATGAGAGTGAAACAAATCCCAACCAAACTCTTGATACTTTACTTAGTGTCATGGAACCGACTACACGCGTTGAGGTACATAGTTTTTCAAAATTTAACTGTATAGGTACGCAGAGAGGCAGTCACAGTGCTCTCAAGATTGATTAATTTGCTTAACAGTGTTACACAAGAACGAGTTAAGCAATTGATGTCGATCTTACGTAATGAATCGTCTGAAGAGGTTCGAAAAGCGTTAACAACAGCTATTATCAGCGCTCAGTATGAAGATGATGATTATCAAACACTCTTTTTGGTAGAATTACTCCCGTGGTTCGAAACAACAGATACCAAAGCACAAATAATTGCGTTAGAGTTTATGGCAAGGCAAGGATTCGACGCATCAATCGGTGATCACCAGTTCAACCAAACGTACAAACCTGTTCTATTGAACATCTTACGGAAAAGTATGCAAGACAAAAATGCAGAACTCAGACACACTGCGTTAGATGCCACAATTTCATTAGCAGTTGCTGTCGAGAAACAAGATCAACCCGTATTGCAAGAATTTGTACCTTTAATGTTGAGTGTTCTACAAAACGATTTGAACGCAGGTGATCACGAATCCGCACAAAAGACAATTTCTATTCTAGTAGAAGCTATTGAGTCACCATTCTTGTTCAAGAAGAGTCCAGAAACTATCATTTCTGCCATGTACCAAGTCGCAAAGGCAAAACCACTCAAGCAATCACTACGTGTACAAGCAATCGAGTTCTTAGCATCATTCGGAGAATCCATTAAACAAGCAAGAAAGAAAATCCCCAAGTTCAACGAGACAATTATTCAACTCTGCTTTGACTTGATTACTGAAACGTTGACTGAAGACAATTTTGATTTGGACGAAGAGATTGATGGACCAGATTATGAAGTCACACTGTACGACGCAGGGTTAGAAACTATGGATCGTTTAGCGTTCGCAGTTGGTGGAAAAGTTATGGCACCATTGGTGTTGAAGACAGTCGAAACATACATGAAGAAACCTGATTGGAAGTCAAAAGTCGCAGCGTTGATGGCGTTGTCACAAACTGCAGAGAGTTGTCGCGAGTTTTTCCTACCACTAATGCCAAAAATCGTTACTTCAGTTTTGCAAGAAATCAAGAGCGACACTGCAAGATTACGTTACGCTGCAATTCACAGCATCGCGCAAATGTGTACCGATCTTGCACCAGAAATACAAGAGAATCATGGTGCAACTATTTTGGAAGAGTTGTTGGAATCGTTAGACGATTCAAACGAACACGTTAAGAAACATGCAGCAGAAGCTATTGTTAACATTATGGATGGATGTCCTGTACGTTTTATTTTCAATATTTAACACTATTAGAAAGACATTGTTGCTCCATTTTTGGGTGAACTTGTATCCAAGTTGATTTCACAAGTTAAATCGGATCAAATATCTGTGAAAAAACCAGCATTAACAGCACTAGCTGCGATTGCTGATTCCAGTGCCGATTTATTCAAAGAGTACTATGATGAGATTATTCCTATTCTTCGATTAGATGTCGAGAAACCTCACGATAAAGATGTGCGAGACAAACTCGGAGAATGTATTTCAATTCTCATGAACGTTGTCGGAAAAGAAAAAGCAAGTGAAGATGTCGATTGGTTCTTGCAATACCTTTTTGCAGAAACAGTTTTTAATGATTTCACCGCACAAGCGCATATGAGAATCGTTCGCTGCATGGGAAAAGATTATAGCAAGTATGTCACCCAATTGCTACCAATTACTGTTAATTCGATTTCCAAGTTGGTACGAGCGTTGAATAATGATATTTCTATCATGGCTACTACTGGAACTACTGTAGAGCGACAAATGGATGAGCATTCCATTGGTGTGAATCTACTTGGAGAACTCTTTGGTGCTCTTAAAGAAGATATTGCCATTTACGTTCACGCGTTTATGCCAGTACTTATCATGGCTTTGAATACCTATGATGTAGAACTAACCGTCGCCACTTCCAACATTATCACGGAACCACTACAGTACATGCAATATTTTACAAGCAATCAAACAAGTTACGTCGAGTGGTATACACAAATCTTCAACAAACTGGTGACAAATCTTGGTACATTGTACGAAGTAGATCCAATTGAAGCAAATGCATCAGCACTTGCCAGGATGATTGATCTATGGGATGACCAAGTATCCAATCAAATTCAATTAGCTCCCATCTACCAACAAGTTGTGAATTGCTACCATGGACTAATTGGTATCGTACAACCACCACAAGATGAAGACGAAGAAGAAGAGGAAGAAGAGATCAATGAAAAAGATCATGACGCAGTAAGTCAAACTAACAATACAACTAACAATCTAGCAACGTTATGCTTTTATTGCCATTGGTGAGATTATAGCAGCGCTACTACGCAAGAATATCACTCTAGACTATACCTTGTTGGACATTCAAGCAAATGTTGATACACAACCTGCAGTGGTACGCTATTCAGCGTTATATTACTGTTGTGTATTTTTAGAATTTGGTGGTGAAGAGATGCATCAGCTCTATTATGTACTTTTGCCATACGCACACCACTTGTACACTGATTTACAAGACGATACCGATGCACAACAACTGTACGCGTACACAATGGGTATTTTGGCAAAATGTGGTGGAAGTGCCGCCGATTACTACCTTCAACAATACTCAGAAATGCTCATCAACATGATAGAAAACAATGTTGAACCAGCTGCTTACAACAACGCTGTTTCTGCAGTATTCAAGATTCTATTGTATCGTAATCTACTCGTCATGGATAACATTTTGGATTATTTACCACTTACTGACGAAGGTGATAAAGATGAGAAACGAGTGGCGTACGATAACTTGATCACGTTGGTGGAACAAGGAAACAAGTTGTTGTTGGGAGAAAATAACGAAAACAAAGACAAAGTGAAACAAGTGTTGGCTGCGTACTACAAAGAAGCGGACGAGACAGTACAAGAAAGAATTAGAAGACTAGATGGAAATTAAAACTATTCATCCATTATCGATAAACTAGTTTCTTCAGTATCATAGGTAGCGAATAGTTTTAGAACTGATGTACGTACAAAAGTCATGACGTCGATGTGTTGTCATTCTACGTCGATTGAAGATTTAGAATGCGCAGGTTCTGCATTAACTTATTCAGTTTCGACTTGTTCTTTTAACTAGTACATGTTACAAGAAAAACGGGTTGACGTATGTAAAAATAGCAAATGCTTCGAACGGGAGTACTGTTTTGCCTGATGGTAGTTTGGATACATGCTATGTCTCACGATGAAGCTATAGTAGAATATGAGAAAATAAAAGCGTCAATCGCCAAGTACCAAGCAACATCTTCCAAAGATTTAGGAATAGATGAACTATTCAAATACATGGCAAATACAGAGTGCCAACGATATACACTAAGCGGACATTGCATTCCTAAAACCGTACGATTCGATCCATGGGTCGCAGAAGCGATACATTTCCAAACTCAAGTATTATCTCGTGACATTCCAATCAATGAAGCCCAATTCACCTTTACGCATAATTCATTCAACGACCGTTCTGGTAAAAACACAATAACAATTTTATTCATTATTAACAGACGGATATGGCCTCGATGACAATATGCTACGCAAACTATTAAGCTACTTTACCAATGAAACACTGGTTCTTGCTCAACAAGATTTTTCCATGTAAGTACTGTTCTCCCACTCACCTAGTAGGTATGATCAATTATCATTCGGTGTAAAAACAATCATGTTAGACCCACATTGGGTATTCGGAGCCGTTCGCATGTGTCACGCAGGCAACAAGTTTGATTGGTTTGACAAAATGGTAGAAATAGTGAAAGAACTCTTCCACGTCGATTTTGATTTTTCTTCAGAACAAATCGGGTGTACACCAAATGATCGTACATGGGAAGATGGCATGGAAGAGTTACGTTCCTGGTTGAATGACAATCCAAATGAGTTTTTACTTGTTCTGATTAATGATAGTCCTGGTTGGGATCACCAACATACACCATTGGTGTTGGAACCTATTGTTAGACATTTGAGTGATATCATGTACTTACCGAAAGACAAAACGTGGAAATTCCCATCAGTTGCGCAAATGATAAAAATGGGAAAAAGAGCTTTATTCATGGCGTCAAGTGAGTACTCACAATTAGGTGGAGAGTATATCCACCAATCGGTAAGTCGTTATACACAACTAACAACTAGTTTTGGGTCAATGGGTATCCATACAATAGTGTTAAGTATTTTACTCCCTACCCACATTGTGGTGGTTTTACACCAGAGAAAAATACAATGTTTGGTGGAGAATCGTGGTACTTGGGTCCATTCTATAATGGACCTCAAGATATGGGATTGGTTACACCAACGTACACCGATTTCAAAATGTATTATAATGTACAGCAGTTACTAGATTGTGGAATTAATTTCATTTCCATGGACCAAACAAGTCCAGATATGATTGCGTTAAACGTATGGACGTGGGCACAATCCCATCCAAAAATCGGAAAGAATTGTACCGTTTTAAATTATGAAACAAATCGTTGGGAAAGTACTGATTGCGTATCACAAAAGTACGCATTTGCATGTCAATCGCTAGATCAGCCACGAGTATGGAAAGCAAGTTCTATAAAAAGCACAGATTTCTTACAAGGAACTAACGCGTGCGACAAGGGTTACAAATTTGCTGTACCTTTGAACTCGTATGATGCTAGAGTGTTAAAAGATGCCACAAAAAGTACACTTTGGCTCAATATTGTATACAAGAACGGAACATGGACTTTTTAATTTATTTTCACTTTTTCCAGTTCCATAAAAACATTTCTAAATGATGGTCGATCTTCTGGATTTTGTGACCAACATGCTTTCATGATTTCAATCAGTCCCAACTCTTGTTCATTATAAACTGCAATTGGGATCGCAGGTCTTCTTCCTTGTAAGATACTCATACCTAATTGGAATACACTTCCAGTACTGGTTGTATCTTCACTTGCAAACGGTGCCGTTTCAAACAATAACTCATACATGACAACTGCAAAACTGTATACGTCACAAGATTCATCATATGTTCTTTGATTGGAAAGAATTTCTGGCGCCATGTACAAAAAAGTTCCTATACTACCAGTCATGGTTCTTGCATCAATTTGTTTTGCTTTTGCGGTACCAAAATCGCATAGCTTGGCAACGGTGTGGTTTCTGTCTAGTAAAATATTTCTAGCAAGTGTTAGAAGTTATTAATAGCACATACGATGGTTTTATGTCACGATGAAGTAACGGTGGCGATAAATTGTGCAAGTATACGAGTCCTTGTACCACTTGTGTCAAGATATCGATTTTCTTTGAAAGTGGCATTGATCTGTGGAGTTCTGCATCTTCAGAATCTCCTCGAAGTTTATGGATCGCGTGCTGCAGCGAGTTTCCACTCATCAACTCGGTGACAATGTATTTTGAGTTATCAGTGACACATATACCCATAAACAACTAGATATGTTAGTACACCTTGACAAACGCACCACAATGTTTGGATGTCGAAGTTGTTTCAACACTTGCACTTCTTGTGCAAACTCGTTCACTTGTATGTTATCGTTTATCAGCATTTTAATCGCTACCGGAGCGCTTTGATACTCTCCTCTAAAGACAACTCCAAATGTACCTGCTGCACTACATTGTAAGTTCTAGTTGACTAACACCTACATTTTTTCTTTAAACTCTAAGTCGTCGTATTGGATCATATTTTCTAATGATACCATCTCTTTGGCATCATCACCTAGTAAAAACATGTTCATTTCAGATATTCGTTTCTTCTTTTGTCTACGCTTTATCGAGAAAAATGCAATCGCTGAGGTAGTTGGTACCATGACGATACAAAAGATGATAATTCCTCCAAGTATGATTGTAATCAGTACCCACAATGGTAATTTGCACTCTAGTCCGAATCCCTCGCGACATTCGCACGTGTTGGGTGCAATGCAAGTGTTATTGGCGCCATTCTCTCTATTGCATGATTCTTCAAAGTTCTTTCCAAAACAAACTGGATCACAGTACGGAGAGCCAGTGTATGATTTCTCACACAAGCATGTATCTATAGATACACACTTTCCGTGACCTTTGCATACAGATGGATCAGTATGATTCATGTAACCACACGTCCACGTCTCACAGTTTCTTCCCTTATAGTATCCGCAGTCACATGTATCTGGTGCAACACAAGTACCGTTTCCTGAACATGCCGATCTCGATGTTGAAGATATACCAAAGCACGCAAATACATCACAATTATCTCCCGAGTAGCCAGGTGCACAATTCGCGAGTGTTACGACAAATAATCCATAGGCTGATATATGAGTCACATTGTGACCAACTCCAATATTCACTTGCGTTGTAGTTGATAGTTTTATCTCTGGAACATGTTCGTCACCAAGTAGACCCAATTCGTTACTTCCCCACGCGTGCACTGATCCTTTGTTTGTAACAGCGTATCCTGCACCAATGTTCAAAGGATTAGGATAATACTCGTTGTACGATGCTACTCCACTCATTGCGACTGCAATGATTTTTTCTTTGATATCTCGAACGATAACAGGTGACGATTGTTGATTGGTTACAAGTAGTCCGCCGATACCCAACTGCCAATGAGAGTTCGTACCACTTGTATGTACAGCTGTGCCACCACTTACAACACCCATAATGTTTGACGCTCCTGCTGCAACGAAATCATAGTACGATCGCTCTTGCGAGCAAACAGGTGTTGTTCGTACAGATCTGTATCGATTGGTTGTCGTTCCATCTCCTAGTTGACCTGCTATATTTAGCCCCCACGTGTAAATGGTTCCATCACTACTTAGTGCCATTGAGTGTCTTCCTGCAGCAGCAATTCTAGTAATAAATGTACCCAAAGTGACCAACTTTGGTGTTGGTCTTATGGTATCTGTGGCTTCATTGTCACCAACTGCACCAAACATACCAGAACCCCATGCGAAAACATCTCCTTGATGAGATAACGCAAGTGAATGTTGGTGACCTGCTGCTACGTGCTTGATAGGTATATCTAGAAACGATTTGATTTCTTGAGGTGCCACACCGCCTAGATACTTGCTACTGACTCCAAGTTGACCTGATAAATTACTTCCCCAAGCAAACACTGTTTTGTTCGCTACACATAGTGTATGTTCTTGTCCTGCTGCTATAAAAGTGGCTCCTACTATACTTTCAACGAAAATTAGCCTGTCCGAGTAGCTCTTGTCAGAAGCAGTTCCTAGTTGGTACATACTATTGGATCCAAAGCCATACACATGATTATATGTAGAAATCAGCATGGTGTGATATCCTCCTGTGGTAATACTCAGTACAGTTATCGACAAGACCACTGATACTGGTTTTGCGTAATAGTCAGACAATCTTCCAAGTTGACCATGGTCATTGTTACCCCATGACATGAGTGATCCATCTTTCATGATTGCTATCGAGTACTGCTGTCCACAAACAATTTTATCCAC
>JAESGV010000499.1_pt1 | contig 17411 bp, 16 predicted proteins | sample 9269781 | NCBI WGS metagenome assembly JAESGV01 (sample SAMN15741586, study PRJNA653496) | algae metagenome | isolation source: Tildeniella torsiva UHER 1998/13D and co-occurring heterotrophs from... | place: Slovakia: Slovak Paradise National Park, Hrabusice, Kosice Region | collected 2000-01-01 | reverse complement strand
AAGATTGAGCTTGGCCAAATTTAATAAAACCAACTTGTGCGAGACGAGTTATTGGCACTCAATTATTGCTTGGCGATCAGAAAACAGGCATCCGAATCATTGTAAGAATCTGACTTTTGATTGATTCCATAAATAGTATAACGAAAAGACATCATCAAATCCTCTAAACAAACGATCAACCACTGTGAAGAATGATACGTGGTGCTGTTATCGTTCTATTGATTTCGTGTACTCTAGTACTTACGCAGGACCCGCTACTGTCTGTTACCAATCAAGTACTCCCATGGACGGCTGCAAAAATCTCTAAACAAATGGGGTGTAAAAGTGCACTGCCCGGAGACTACTCTACAGCAGAATGCTTAGCAAATTTTATTTCCGACCAACTACAAATCAGAGGAACACCAAACTACGCTTTGGCAGGTTCATTCCGCGTTGGATGGGACTACACTCCACCAGTTATCGATAAGTCATTGGGAGAGTACCCAAACACAACGGGTGCAGATCTAGCGGAGCGAGCAGACATTTATGATAATGCCATGTCAGTCATCTTCTTGCTCAACCAAGGCTTGATTGATTCCGCTCAAAAGATTAGTGACACTCTCGTTGCCATTGTAGACAATGAGTTCTTGAGTGACGGAAGAATAAGAGCATCGTACTCTGTATCATCCCCAATCAGTCGCAACAACTACGCAAACAAATATGCTTCATTTGCGCCGGTAGCCACAGATGAAACAATCGATACCGGTGACCAAGCCTTTGTTATCATCGCATTGTGTCACATGTTTACCCATACTGGTGAGTACAAATACTTGAAGGCAGCCATCAAGATAGGAACTTTCATTTCCAATCAAGTATCAGGCTCTACATGGAGTGGATACTCAGGTGGATATGCGTCTGTGTATGGATACGATCAAAAGGTAGATTGGAGAGCCATTATTCACAACTTGGCAATCTTCTCAGCGGCCGACAACTTGTATGGTCTCACCAATGATATTCAATGGTTAACTATGCAAAACAATGCCGATACCCTAATTGGAAACATGTTCGATACTAGCGTCGGCGCTTATCGTTATGGGTCGACTGCAGTATTGACTGACGAGTGGATTACCAAGACTATTTCCGCAAATGCCCAATCGTTCAAGATTTTGACTGGAGCTGATGCGAATACCGATCGGGAAAACCAAGCAATGCAATGGTTATTGAACAACCTTATCACTACAGATACAGCTGTTGATGATGTTACTAACCATCAATACGGGTATGAAGGAGTTGTTCATGCTCAAGGAGGATCTGGTGTAGATAGTGAAAGCACAGCCGCTGCAGCTATGGCACTCTTCTGGCAAGCAAGTAGAATTCAAGGTAGCAATCCAACACTTGCTCAAACATTTACCGAAAAAGCAGAACAATTGGTCTCCACATTGATTCAAATGCAAAAGTTTGCTCCTCAAAGTGATGGTCAAGGAATCGTAGCTACTCCAAATCAAGAAGGTGCTCTAGTGTGGGCAGGAAACGAATTCAATGGAGAAACTACTCGCTTCTTCCCATTGTTACATACTTCAGCAACTGCTTGGGCTGGTTGTGCAGTACAAATGGTCCGTCTTGGTGACGAATATGCCAATCCATTCTCTAGCTACTACAAAAAGTCTAACAAAAAGTTCTATGGCTCAAGTGTATTCGCTAGTGCAAGTGGAATTCAAGCCTCTCAGTTGGATACCTCTCGTCCATTGAATATTGTTGCTTTGATAGCAGCAGGAACTATTGGAGGAGTACTCATTATTGGAACAGTTATTCTACTACTTACCAATCTTAGACTTCACAAGAAGAATAAGGAATTGGAAGTCGATGCACCAACTGCCATACAATTTACCAAGATTGAAACATCTACACCTGCATCTCCAGGATTGTCCTTGGAAATGGATAAGCATGGTTATGAAATGAATCCACATGCAGTGTATGGAAGTCCAATGACACCAGGAACACCGGGACAAGAAAGATCATTCTTACACCACGAAGCTTAATAAATGTACAAAATGTTTACCAATACATGACCTCATTTGATGGTGTTTGTAATTGCGTTATACCTTCGTGTTGTTCATGTAAAAACTCATTTAAAAATTCATCCAAATCGTTATTGTCGTTCAAATCAGAACGCTCATCTAGTGACTCGTTCACTGGTAAACTAACTTCTTCAACAATTCTTTGTGGATCTGGTGTCGACACTGCACCTGGTTCTATAAATGATTTTAGTGATGTAAAAACAGCTGTTCGTCTTTGTTTCTCTTCTTCGTCCTTGATTACTCGCTCAACATCATAGATGAGTGGTCCATACAGTGGTAACACTAGTTTGCTTGATTGTGATAAAGCGTACAACGCTTTGATGTCTGCACGTAGCAATTCTACAAGTTGTGCACGATCTTTTGGATCTGTTGCTGTATCCATACATTGTCTATGTACTTTCATGGCCAAATGTATTGGATATGAAAACATTGGGAATGATAAATTGAAAGCGGCACTATCACATAGTGCGGTGATATAATCGGCGACTTGTCTTGTAATAGGATCTGATCCTCGTCCCATTTTTTGCAAATATTGAATTTTTGCTCCTTGCGCGACAAAAAGTGCCGATAATCTTCTCATCGTGAAAACAAGTTCTGGAATCCTCTCCGATGGTGCCGTTAAAGAATCTTTAAATTTATCAGCCACTCTATCAATAATACTCAAATCCATTTTAAAGTTTTCATCCTTGTCACTATCCAAATCTTCTTTAATGTTTTTCAGGTATGGAATAAACTCATCAAATTCGGAAAAACCTGCAAAATCTTGTGGATCTGTTTCTTGACCAGTTTGTTTTTCTTTCATGATTGTTAATCGTTTGTATTGTTTGATAACAAAATTGGTATAAATGAAGCGTTTCAAACCTTGGATCAAATTGACGTTTGCAGTCATGTATGAAGTACAAGTTTGATAAATCATCTCTAGGAATCGTTCGCGAAGGATTTGTAATTGTTCATCGATAGTTGTATTAGTCTTGTCGTGTTTTTGTTGTCGTAGTTTGCATTTTTGAATAAAAGCAGCCACGTTTTCGAAATAAAAGGCTGCCCGTGGGATATCATTGTCGTCGAGTAGTGACATTCCCAAATAGATATATGCTACTGCTACACTAAAGTTTGTTAAAACTCTATCATACGAGTTTGCAAGTAAATTTTTGCATCTATCAATGGTTAATAAAAGTCGCAAATAATGTACGTTTCAAAGCAACGGTCACTCAGACTACGCATGTGAAAACGACGATAGAACCATGATTGCATAGCAAAGATCAAACCCATATCGTCGCTATTAGGTGCAGTAGTTGGGAATACTGGTACACTTGTCTGTGATCTTGCGCTTCTTCCAAAATTTATAATAGCTTGCGCTTTGCTTCTTTCAATAACTGGAGTGTTTGTGAATAAATGTTCAAAGTAGGACTCCAACGCGGAAGGCATAACATTTGTGAATGATTGAGGAGAAGCAGGAACGGGTGATTGTCTGGTTTGCATGGTTGGTGTAATAGTACGTTTTGGGTATGGCTCGTATCGTGGTGACTCTTCGCGCACGCTTGCAGTTGGAATTTTCATTCTATCTTCGTACGAATAAGTGCAGTCCATATGTGCTGTTTTACAGTTCGAGCAGTGTGGCAGTTTTCGATCACATACACGTGAATTTTGTTTACACATTGAGCATGCGCTGTAAGCTTGCGTAGGTTGAAGCTGTTGCACGTTCATCGGTGGCTGTTGCATTGTTATCCGGTTGTAATTGACAAAAGAGTTCTTTTCGCTGTCCTTCTGCAAGAAAGTCTGCAAAAACTCATCAAACTCCATTCTGCAAGTCAAGAGATATGAGCTATTGTTTTATTTTATTTGTTGGAATTTCAACCTTGAGTTTCACTCATGGCGGTGTCGCCCGATTTCAATGCAAGAACGTTCCAAGTGCAGTTGCAGAGTATGCAGCACTTCCAAAAGAGTAAAATAGTGCGACTAATGAACACGTGCACTTCGTTGAAAAGTACTATAAATAACAAACAAACATGAACTTCTAGTGTGGTTGAATTACTTAGCTAATATCAAACATTGCAATTTAAATTAAGTCACCACTTTTTATCAGTTTTGGGGAGATAGCATCTCTTTGCTGATGGTGACTTGTAGCTAAACTCACAATTACGCAGTCCAACTTGGAAAATTTGTAATGGTGCGTTTGAGTACAGAACCTCTGCTGTAGGATTGAACATTTAACAGTTGCGTTTCTTCCTCTGCTATTTTATACAAAATGGAACTACAAGAAATCAGAGAAGCTGCAGCGACCGAGTTCGCTTCGGTTTCAAAAACTAAGAAGCTGAAAAACAGAACACAAGAACCAAATCGAAAACGCCAGGAAAGAGATGACCAATATACAGCGTTGCTGGACAGAATATTCCCTGAACTAGAAAAGAAGCACAACGTTTCGAAAAAGATTAGTATTCCTGCTCCAAAAATTACGAGAGAAGCAAAGAAAACATTTGTATCCAACTTTGGACAGATATGCCAAACTGTTGGAAGACCTATGGAACACGTACAATCACACATCGCTGCGGAACTTATCTGTGAAACATCGATTGACGCAAATCATTGTCTGATTTTACGCTCAATGTTCAAACCACAGCAAATAGAAAACGTCTTAAAGTCGTACCTACTTACGTATGCTCGCTGTACCGAATGTGGAAGATACAATACAACAATGAAGAAAGATGAGACTACTAGACTTACTATGCTGGAATGTAAAGACTGTCTATCATGTAAAGCTATCATAAAGAAATAAATGTTAGCCAGGACAGATTTATTATCAATTATTATAAACTTGATACAATAAGCATGATCCCATTTAAATTTACAACTAGGAAAAAAATAGTAGGTAGGTAACCTAGACTAAATGACACAAGACTCTCAAATTTGTAGCGTCAAATGCAACTGACGTACTATGATTGATTGCCAACTGACTACAAATCGAAACGGTCTCTCACAGTTTTCACAAACACGATGTACGAACCAATAGGCCCAGTTTAATCCACGCGTCTTAAGGCGGGGTCTCATGGTAGACTTGCCGTCCGATGTCCACTGCTATGTCATATGTATTAACGTTTCTACAACGTGACCATCAGTTTATTTAAAATTTATGTGTCGCTTTTATGGTTTCGCAGTTGATCGCAAATATTGTTGTGGTTAGCTATTATCTTGTAATAGCTGGTCAACAGAATCTGAGATATAAATAGCAATTTTAGCTGGCTGTAAACGCAATTCACAACAATGAAAGTAATATCAACCGCGAATCAGCAGAACGTCAAGCAAATCGCAAACTTCTCTAAGCGTAGATCATACAAAAAGAAATTTGCAAAGATGCTATTCAGAGAGGGATATAACGATATAATCCACTGTAACGGTATAACAATGGGAAGAAAAGGTGTTGAATACGCGTGGTACAGTGATCGATTCTATGGCGACAACGTAGCCTATGGTCCAGGGCAGCTCTTTACCATCAACCACCAGCTCATCAAAAAAGTCATATCAACCGCCAACAACTTCGTCTTTTTAACAGAGCTAGGCAAAGTGTATGATTTGAAGGCCAGCATTCTTCATAGATTAGAAAATGCTACCAATCTCAAGACATATTTCAGACTAATCGATACTTGTGATATAGAATGCGTTGACATCTCTGCGTCTCAGGTATTAGGAAGCACTATCTTGATGAAAACAGCTGACGGTAAGATACGTGGAGTTGGAAGCAACGGCCACTATCAGTTGACGGCAGAGCGTGACGACAGGTACGAACCAAGAGTTTCCAACATTGTATACGATGTAAATGCAGAAGTATTCACAGCTGGCTCCGATTATACTGTATGTTCTACAGACAAGACCATTCTAGTTTGTGGAGACAATGCTAATAGCAAGCTTGGAATTCCTTGTATACAGGATAGTGAAATTACTCGCCCTGCTACATCAAGACCTGAAGTTGCGGTACTTTGGTCTCACTGTTTCGGAACAGTTAAGGATATAGTAGGATTGTTGGACATGATTGTGATACTAACACAACATCATGTCTTTGTGTCTGGTCTTGGTGAGTGTACAAACGATGAATACAATGAAAATACTTTTAGAGTCATTGATCTTCCGGTACCTCCAAAAACCATTTACGGTGATGCAACCAGCAACGTCTTTTACGTGACAACAGCTTCTGATGTTTTCATCTTCAATGTGCGCGACGAAAGAGACGTAACTTGTACAAAGAAAGTCCCATTCTTGGATAATGCGCCTATAATCGTGACTTGCGGTACTGAAACTTATCCCAAGCTGACTTTTGTAGATGAACTTGTCTTTGTAGCATATGACAATTTTAATGTTGCTTCGCGTATGTCACGTTTGTTCGAACTAACAAAATTGATTGGCTTATGCACTACGCACCACCTTGTGTCCAGTGTGAGAACAGCTTCTAAGAAGCGCAGGATTCAGACACTTATACCAGTTACGCACTTGTCTATTCCTCTTGGCGATGTTAAAATAATCTCTTGAATAAAAAATCTTTATGTAAGCTTTCGTGTTGCTCTGGCTTACGATTAACACGTGTTTGCAAGTTGTTTGCTTGGCTTTGTTACAAATAATGCAGAAGCCTACGTCAGAGTTCAAGCATCCTATGAACTACAATGCTTTTAGACAACATGCAAAAGATATGGTAGATTTTATGTGCGACTACTACGAAGGTTTAGAACAACAGCACGTTGTTAGTAACGTTGAACCTGGATATCTTGCAAAATTAGTGCCAGATCACGCTCCAGAGGGTATGAAATCTCTGTGAAAATTAACACAATAGAGGGAGAACCTTGGGAGAGCATTATGAACGATGTTAAAACGCATATTATGCCTGGTGTCACTCATTGGCAACATCCAAACTTTTTTGCGTTCTTTCCATGTAACTCTAGTCCTCCAGGACTCTTAGGAGAAATGTTATCTGGCATGTTCAACGTTGTTGGTTTTAATTGGGTTTGTAGTCCAGCGTGCACAGAGTTAGAAACTATCGTTTTAGATTGGATGGCAAAAGTTTGTCCTATTTTACAGAATCTAACAGTATAGGCTATTGGACTTCCAGATGCATTTTTATCACATGGAAAAGGTGGCGGAGTGATACAAGGAACAGCATCAGAAGCAGTTATTGTAGCCATTTTAGCAGCCAAGTCTCGCATTTTGAAAAAACACGCGACTACAGAAGAGTTAAAAGATGGAGAAAAACTGGCACAACTAACGTCCAAGTTAACAGTCTATTTCAGTGATCAAGTACGAACTATTCAACAATACTAACTGATAGGCTCACTCATCCATGAAAAAAGCATGTCATATCGTTGGTATCACAGAACACAACATGAGAATTATTCCCTCTGATGAAAACATGCAAATGAACACAAACTATTTGAAGCAAATGCTACAAAATGATGAACTACAAGGATTCATTCCATTTTTTATCGGAGCGACAATCGGAACAACAGCAAGTACAAGTATTGATCCTATAGCAGAAATCGTTGAAATCAAAGGTGATATGTGGTTACATATTGACGCAGCGTTGGCAGGAACTGCACTTCTCTGTGAAGAATATCGTGAAAAATGGCTCACTAGTTTGGAATTTGATACGTTTAACATGAACGCTCACAAATGGATGTTAACTAATTTTGATTGTTCTCTTTTGTGGACGAGAAATCGTTCTGATTTAATTGACGCGTTGACGATCACACCAGAATATTTGAGAAATAAACATTCAGAGAGTGGATTGGTGGTTGACTACAGAGATTGGCAAATTCCACTGGGAAGAAGATTTAGATCATTGAAACTGTGGTTTGTGATTAGAACGTATGGATTAACAGGATTGAGAAACTATGTCAGACATGTAAGTGAAAATTGTTCATTATTTACAGTGTAGCATGTTCAATTGGCAAAACTATTTGAAGAGTTGGTCAATTCAGATTCGAGATTTGAGATTGTTGTCCCACGTACGATAACATTAGTTTGTTTCCGATTGAAACACGAAAATGCGGAAGAATTGAACAAGAAATTGTTATTACTGTTGAATGAGTCTGGCAAGATTTACTTGAGCCATGCCATCATAAGAGGTGTTTACACTATCCGTTTTGCCATCGGAGGTACAAACCAACAAGAGCAACATATTCGAAACTCGTGGCAGTTAATTCAAGAAACTGCTACAAAAGTGCTACAAGTATGAGTCCAACGGTAAAGATCCTGATGCTTGTCACAAAACGTTTCCAACCAACTTCTAACCGACTATTTTTGTTCACCTATTTTGACTCTCAATTACAATTGTCCTCTGTCAGTTTTGTCTACAGTAAACAAAAAGTCGGTTGCATGAAGAGGACACAAGACGTCAGTAGTGAAGAACAACAGCATAAAAGACGCAAAGCTGTAGAGGAGTTCTTCCTACCAAACGACTGTCTAACAAACATATTCATGTTCCTTGAGCACAAAGACCTTTGTAGCGTCTCAGAGGTTTGTGCATTTCGCATAATTAACTTTTATAGGTTTGTGTTCAATGGAATATGCTCGCAAATACAAACATCGTATGGTTTCAACTATATAACAACCAATTTTGCCATAACAATAATATACCAACAGTTGTTCAACATGAAAAAAGTGATTGGAAGCAATTGTATGAAAAACGACTCGATTGTGACCAGTTTCTAGTACCATGCCAAGAGCATGATATCTATGAACGCGAAGAACGTTCTTTCACATCCAATTTTGAGTGTTTTTCGTATTCTCGTGACTCTTCAGCGTCATTGTCTACTTTCAGACGTCGTCTAGCAGCATTAACCGAGTTTTTGCAGATAGAGCGACACGACATGAACACTGTCCACACCATTCTTGGTGTCATAGCCGAAATAACACCTGTCATGCAACAGTTTGGCATGTTTTGTGATGAAATAGCTACTCTGACCACTAGATGGACCAAAGAAAACAGAGCATCTCAAAAGATAGAATATCTTCGAAAGCTCCGTGAATTCTTCCACTATGAAAAGTTTCATCGTGGTTGCTCCAGCGCTGGTCAGAGCATGACTGTCCAATGCATAGTTCCGTTACTCCTCGAAGGTGAAATGTCTATGGTTAGGTTTGATGGTTTCTTCTCATCTGAGGGACGTGAAAATCCAACAGGTGAATTGGTACTAGATATTCCCGACCAAGAAGAATCCATATTTTTACATTTCTCCAAAAACGAGGACGAAAAGAAGCAATCTCTTGCCGATTTTCATAGGTTAAAACAGTTAATGCACTTGGGTCACGAATTAAATGACGAGGAACTTTTCGAAGTGATTCGTTGTTGCTTTATGCCACTAACTCATGGTAGCGACGAATTCAAATCAACGTGGAGAAACATGTTCTCTATGTCTACATTAAAATTTTAACGGCTAGTCAATTTGGCGCAAAAACACTTTTAATAATTAGATCCATACTGTTGTGCGTACTGTTTGTACTGATCTTCACTTGCTGTTGGATACGAGTACCTTTGTCTCTTGTTATCAGATTCATGTTGTGGCGCATAAGCAGGAGCAACAGTTCCGAAACCATCGTCATAACTATTTTCATAACTACGTTTAGATCCTCTATACCTTCTACGTGGTGATCCTCCTCTGTCGTATCTACTTCCTGGTGATTTGGAGCGACCACGATCGCCATGTGGAGCATCATCCCTCTTCTTTTTCTTTTCGTGGTAACTCAAAAGTTGGTCCCATCTTCGTCCGAATAGTCTTCTTCCGACTTCATTTCCTGGTCGTTTCAAATGCATAAAATTGCACATTCCGCTCCTATTGCAACCAGTTTGTTCATATTGACGACACCTCGCTTCTCTAAAATCTGTAACTGGAGAAAACTCTGGAACCATGACACGACCAGCATAAAAACGACCTTTTAGCAAGTTCATTGCGTTTTGTGCGTCTTCCTCTTTGAAATACTTGACATAAACGTTTCCGAGTAGATGCTCTGCAACGTTATCGCATACATTGAGTTCGTCAATCTCTCCGCTCTTGCTTAGTTCTTCGAATACGTCTTCATAAAAATCTTCAAAGTGTTCCTGTAAGAATTTTTGTTCATAAACGAGTGGATTTCCTTGTTGGTCGATAAGTGGCGTTATTACAGGATTAGGATACATGTGCGGAATGAGGAGTGTTTGTGAAAAATATGGCTTGTTGTGTTGTCTCGTGCAACGATCTCCATGTCTGCACGCTCCTATCTTCCAGTAAAACGGACAATTTACTTTATCTTTTTCTGTACCATAGATGTCGGCAGAATTGAAGTTTGAACCATCACCTGCAGACATGTTTTTGTTGTTTGCAAATTACAATACTCAACCGGGGCACTTCAACGAAGTCATGAGCACAGTTAGTGATCACGAGAGTGTGTAGCATCCAGTACATTCGGTCTCATTACAAGTAGTTTGAAAGCAACTTAAAGTAACTTTTCAAATTTGCTAAAATATAACAATTTTACTTGCACTACTTAATGAATCGATCTACATGATTCCAAAGCTATAACTCTAGTGCTAAAAAGTTTCATAATTTTTAAGTAAAATATCTTTTCAAATTTGCTACTCCATCTTCTTGCAAGGAGGACAAATCAAAATAACACTCGTCACTTGTTCACATCTCGAACTAGTTCCTACAAAGAAGATGATCTACCAAGTTGACATAACCGTAAAGGGTAACAGAGAAGAGTAATTTTGGAATACAGCTTTATCATCAGCGAATAACAGAATAATTATTCTTGTATTCATTGAGAAATGAAGACGATCATACTTGCGTGTATTGTCGTGCTGATAACAAGTTCACTCGCAAGCGAATGCGTTGTATGTCCGTGTGGATATTTAGCGCAACGAACGATTGGTGATTGCAGATTGTGTAGCCTCTGCAAAAGAAATAGTAATGCTATAAGAATCGTTGAGCAAGTTTTTCCATCAACCGCAGAAAATTCATTAGCACCAGAATCAACTCTTGCAGAAACAACTACTGAATCACCAACTACAGAACCAACAACCACTGCGGAAGCACCTACCACAACAGCAGAAGCACCAACTACATTAGAACCTACCACAACTTTAGAACCAACAACGACCACTACAGAAGCACCGACAACAACCTCTGAAGATACCACAACAACAGCAGAGCCAACAACTACAACTAGTGAACCCACCACTACATCAGAACCAACGACAACAACTTTGGAACCAACTACCACTGAAACACCAACTCCTACTCCTACTAATCAAACAAGTACGGGCACTCCTACACCTACTCTAATCACTACTACTGTAGCACCCACTAACACTAGTTCACCTACAATCACTTCATCACCTACTAGTAATCCTACAACAACTGCTACTAACACACCGACCTCTACAGATGTACCAACAGTTAGTGCATCGCCAACGATCGAGCCTACAAGTGAAGATACAACAACTTTGGAACCAACGATCGAGCCTACTATTCCGACAGGTAAGCCATCTTCTACGATGAGTGTCTCAACTTTTGTCCCATCAACCATTGAACCATTAACGACTACTGAATCACCTACTAACAAATTGACAACTATTATGCCAACAACGACAACAACTACTACAACTGAAGTGTCTTCTACAATTATTATTTCAACTACAACATCTGCACCTGATACAACTGATTCACCAACAACAACGATCAAACCAACAACGACTACTACAACTTTAGCACCTACCACTACCAATGGTGCAACTACTGTGGTGCCTGTAACTACTGTACGTCCAACCACAGTCCAACCAAGCACAACAACTGTAGCACCTACATCACAGCCTACTGCGGCTCCAACTGTCGCGGTAACAACTAGTACAACAGTGGCACCTACATCTCCACCAGCGACAACGGTGATACCACAACCAACAACTACTACTGGTATTGTTGACTACAATGTTGGTTGCGTGAAATGTGTTTGTGGAGTATCAGGAGAGTATCGCCTTGATGGATGCCCTGCTTGTAACAGATGTCCTGAGGGTACCATTCAACCCACACCAGCACCTACTAATGCCACTGCACAAGATTGTGCATTTGGGCAACCCCAAGTATGCATCGCATGTAATTGTGGCTCCAGTACCGGTACAGATGCAAAGGGATGTCCAGTTTGTAACCAATGTAGCAACGATGGAGTCCAGAGAGGAAGTCTTGTTTGTGTAACTTGCCCATGCGACAGAACTTGCGTTTATTCTGGCTGTTCTGTATGTAAAAAATGTTCAAGGGATCTTACCGGCAGAGATACATCTGGAACCTCTTACACCAACATGAACTGGCTGTTGGTAATTATTGTGTGCATGTTTTTGTGAGTTGAGTAAAGGTTACAATTTTGTATGATTACTGTGTACTGTTTATTTCTTGTGCCTCTGTTGTACCATTTAACACTCGAGAGACCCACTCATACACTAGGAAAGTCATGGCGTTGACAGGATACGCTCTAACCAATGTTGGTACAAGACCTCTCCACAAAGTCTTGGAACGTCGACACTGTTGGTACGCTTCCGTCAAGGTTAGTTTCTTCTTTCCCTCATCTGCTTGCATTATCGACTTGACTACATCTGTTGGGTACGTTAACGCCCATGCAACTGTACCAGCGACACCACCACTTGTTAGTACCATCAGTGCACTTTCTTGTCCACGTTCTATTTGGTACTTATTCCTACACCATCTCTTGCTTCCCTCGTAGGCAGCAAAGTAGACACCGTTAAACGATAACTCTCTAATTATTGTTGCAGAGTAACCAGCAAAGAGTCCCTTGATGAGTCCACCTTGTTTCAAGTACACATGTCGTGCGCAGTCATAAAATCCTCTTTTACCTTCTTGTAGTTCATGGAGTCCTTGCGTGTTCACTTGTAGACGAATTTTAATCAATTCTGATGGTTGTATAATAAAACTTATGCATAGTCCAGCTAATGCACCAGAAACAAAGTCTGAACCTGTTTCTGACAAGTACTTTTGTGCGAAAGTTGAATTCGTAACAAATGGTTTCAAGTAAGCACTATACAGTCCGAAAAGTACACAATTATTTGCCATTTCGCCTAGAAGGGGTGCGGTCATTCCTCTGTATAAACTAAAGAATCCCTCTTTCTTAATTGTTCCCTTTAAAATGGACATATAAGACAGTCCTCGCGTTGCCTTGTTGTTTTGTGAAATCAAATGTGCAATGTGTTCCTGTTTTAAACTCTCTGCATGAGTAGAATGAACTTGCAACCTAATTCTCACCGTGTCCCAAGGGTGCCCAACAAATATTCCTGCTGCACCACCGGCACTGCCTGCTGCGAAGTCTTTCCAGGCTTCTGGCATATTGTTTGTGTAACGTTCGTCAACTATCAAAGTTGACCAAACACAAAGTTTTTTGAACCAAACAATGAGTACTCTACTGTCGGTTGGACTAATAGTAGCAGTTGCCATATGTTTATCGAGTGTAATATTACGATATTTAGACGACATTGCGAAACTGTTTCGGAAAGATGCAAACAATAGATATTCAGAAGGATCACTACCTAGCACACCAGCGCGGTCGGTACCTACATCTAGAAGATCTTCTACAGCGTCTGTGACATCAATAACGACTACAACAAACACTGATCGTGATTTAACATCAAACGCTGGCGCTACTACAACGGTTCGTGTTGAAAAAAAGAAAATCAAGAAACATTCGTACGAACTAGTTTCATTGATAAGCAATACACCGCGGAAAGCACCAAAAGCCGCAGAGAAGCCACAGGAAGAAAATATTATTCTCACAAAAGGCATCTACGTACGTGTATTCACATTTAGCTAACATACAGCCTATTTTAACAGAGGCAGAGTTTCGTGCAGAGATGCTTCGTCAATGTAAAGAAAGAAAAAACCCAAGCACCATAGAAGCAGAAAGATTGACTATTGATTGTTCACGGTTCCCACTAGAGACTACTCTATTTAAATACTTGGAAGTACCGTTAGAAGCACCAGCACCCGCGGCAGAGCTACCGAAATTGGACAAAAAAGCAATTAAAGAGGCAAAAATCAGAGAAATGCAAGCAGCTAAGAACTTGGAATTCGAAAACTCACCAATCACTCCACAAAAAGTAGCATTCGAACGACCAATTGGTAAATACGGTATCTACATTGGAGAAGAAGAGACATATGGTTTGTCATCAGATTCTGAAAACGATAAAGGTTCGGACACATCAGACGACGATGATGATCAAACATTTGGTGTTAGGGATCGTATGCGAAGAAGCGTTGCATTCACACCAACTGTCACAACTAATTTTGAAGAACAACTATCCAAAGCAAAAGTCAAAAAGCAGAAAAAGAAGAAATCTGATCAACTATTGCTCACTGCATCAGACAAGTATTATGAAGCGTTCGAAGAGACAAGAAGAAACAAAACTAGAAAGATTTATGACTATACAATCAAGTCGTTCAAATCGGTACTAAGTACAAGAGAATATCCTAGAGAACAAATTGAGCGACAAGCACTTTTAGAAGTCGACGATTTGAGCAAAAAAGATATGGAGAAGATTAACACGTTGATCACAAACCACGACCTACAAACAAATCGTGAGAAGGTTGCTAGACTAAAGGCTGTCCAAGAAGTTCTAACGCGGCAAAAACAAAAAGATGATAACGAAAGAAGACGGCGTGAAGAAGAGGAACGAGCGCGAGAGACTGCTGCACGTGAAGAGCAAGAGCGACTAGTTGCACAAGCCAAACAGTTGGAAGAAAGAAAGCAAGCCGAGAAGAAACAACAAGAGGAGGCTCAAGAACGGCAACGACGAGAAAGAGAAGCAGCGAACAGACCAGTTGCACCTGAACCAACTAGACCACAACAAGCCACTGCCTCTGTACCAACTGCAGTCAACACTAACGATGCTATCACTATACCTCAAGGTTATCTAACATCAGTACCTGCGTACGTTGATGCACACCGCAGAATGGCTACACTCGATACAGTCAAATCTCAAATTGCACAACAATGTACTGACGTCACCCTAAAGAGAAATCTATCACGTGCTATGAACAAGTTCTCCGGAAGAGTCAACAATACATTAGTCGCCATGGATAGACTCATCATGGAGATACTACAGTTCCTGACTCAAACACAGCAACAAACTCCAGCGTACTTGGATTGTGCGTTTGTAACTCTAGCAGAAAAGATCATCTCGCAAATAGAAAACACCGGCTCGAGAGACAACTACAAGATTCTCTTCCCAAATGCTATTCTAGTCGTTGAGGTATCGTCACAGTTCCCCAAGTTTATGGATTTGATCATTGGTATGATACACAAGAAAGCAAAGTTTACTGTTCCTCTCTTTGCCATACAGGCACAAGGAGAATCAAAAGCTGCTTACTTGCAACGGTTAGGATACGCTTTGACGGACGAAACAACTTCCACTTTGGAATCTGATAATGATTTTGAAGATCGCATGAAAGGTTTGGTCGGCTTCTACGCTGCCATCACCCAGACGAACGATTTAGGCAATCAAGTTAAAAATCCATACGGACCTGCGAATGCGTGGAGATGGATTGCTGGTGTTCTAAACATGCAACAAACGATACCAATCGCTGTCGAAATGTTGTCATTATTCTTGAGCATTTCAGCATACAAGTTACATGAAGTCTACAACAAACAATTTATGAAGATTATGCAATACATTCAACAACAATTCCTACCACGGATAGCAAGACAACAAGGCATGACTCGATCAAATGCTCTACTAGAACAAATCCTTAGAAGATATACCAACTACACAAGAACAGGTAGAGACTCGACTGATGATCCATTGAAGAATCCTGCTCGTGATTTGGATGTACAAAGCGTTGGAAATTTTGGAAAAGATTTATAAAAAGTTTTTTCATCTTGAATATTTTGATGCTACTTAGCTGCGGCCTGCCGCTAATACCCTAAGTTTCCAACTATGGGCTTTGTTTTCGCTCCTTGATATTTTTACTGCAAATAATTGTAATGATGTGCTCGATTTTTATTTAGCTACGAGTAGCTAAGAAAAGGTTCAAGTTTAAATAAGCTTTCTCACAAGTGGTTTGAGCTCAACAAAAAATCGAAAAATAAACAACACAATCATGGGAAAGAAGACCAAGCAATCACCAAAGAAGCAAGAACAAAAGCTAGAAGAAAAGAAAGAAGTAGCTGTCGTTGAAGAAAAGATCGTGACAAAGGCTCCAATCGTCAACAAGGTTGTCGACAGTGCTGTAGTAGATCAAATCATTGGTATGTAGTCGCGACTCGTATTAGCTAACCTATAGACAAGAAACACATTGAAGTTCATCAACAAAATGTTGTTACTGAAATTCATGAGCAACCAATCATTGAAATCCATGAAAAGCCAGTAACTGCGATCATCAAGGAAGACTCTGTGTTCAAGAAAGCATCTCTACCAGAAAGATTGGAGGAAATTGAAGCTCCACCAATGCAAGAAAAAGAACTCTTGGAAGACGCATTGTTACTAGCTGGAAAGAAGGAAACAATTGCCATCGAAGAACGTGACATTAAGCAAATCAAAGAAAAAGAGTTTATCAAACGCGTAGAGATTCAACCAGTTGTCGAACTTCACGTTCAACCACACATTACTGAAGTCCACGAACAAAAGGTAGTAGAGTTAATCCAACAACCTATCACTCGCGTCGTTCACGAGAAACCAATCATCAAACGCGTAGTCGATAGTCCAGGACAAGTCGAAACTGAAGTTATCACACAAGTCAAGGCTATCAAGATGGACGAATCATTACTAGCTCAGAAGAATGTTGAAAAAGAGTTACTCAAAGAAGCTCAAGCATTCTAAGTATTAAAAGTTTATTTCATGTAGAAATTTGACAAATGTTGGATTTGGTCTTGCTAATGGCCGATGTAGCTTGAAGTAGTCTAAACATTGGTGTGACGTCCACTTATGGTATATCATCAAATACGCACATGTGATCGTGACGCTCCTACTTCGACCTTCTAAGCAGTGCACCAACACATTTCCATGTTGTATTTGATCATGAATGTACTTCGCTGCCTGCGTGATTGTATCATTTGTGATTTCTTGATCTAGTGCATCTCGAAGGGGCAAATGCAGATACAGTGGTGCGTTCTCTTCTTGTTCCAAAACGCATTCGCATTCATGCGCACAATTGAGAATCGATTTGATACCCAAGTTTGAAACCCATGTCTTATCTTTGGAACTACGATGTGAACCAACATAGAGTCTATACCGAGGTGTATCACGTTCTAATATAAGCGATGGAATATCAAACTCGTCTTGTATATGACTAGAGTTTGACCGTAAGTATGGATACTGTTTCACGAACGTTTCAAATGTTTCATCAA
>JAESGV010000498.1_pt1 | contig 17442 bp, 12 predicted proteins | sample 9269781 | NCBI WGS metagenome assembly JAESGV01 (sample SAMN15741586, study PRJNA653496) | algae metagenome | isolation source: Tildeniella torsiva UHER 1998/13D and co-occurring heterotrophs from... | place: Slovakia: Slovak Paradise National Park, Hrabusice, Kosice Region | collected 2000-01-01 | reverse complement strand
ATGTTATGCGTGTACCCTCCTTTCTATTCGGACAATCCAATGCAAACGTGTCATCAAATTGTTAGGTTTAAAGAATTTTTAGAGTTCCCAGACGATATTCCACTAACAGAGGACGCTATGGACTTGATTGAAAAGTTACTGTGCGACCAAAGTGAACGTATTGGGTTCGAACAAATTAAGCGTCATCCATTCTTTGCTGGTATTGATTGGAACAATATCCAAAGTCAACAAGCGCCATTTAGACCTAAATTATCGTCAGAAGCAGATACAGCTTATTTTGACAATTTTGAATCTATTGACATGTACAAAACCATTCGTGATAACAAAAAGTTTGCCAACATGAGATCTGATGAGAATCACGTCTTTTACGGCTACACTTTTAACAAGGCAAAACAAAAGAAGAGAACAGCTCTAAATGATGCACTGTTTTCAGACACGTTAGAGTCTGATGTGATCATGGAATAAATTATGTGCGTGTTGTATGTGGCCTATAATTTTTGTCTTTTTACAAGTTAACAACACGAGTAAGGAACAATCGTTCAGGTTCCAAGGCTGCTCTCATAAAAATCGTTGCACTAAGACGTTGTCGTACAGATGATTATATGAGGACAGACTACAGTACTTTTAATTACCTACGGCATGACATTAAATAGCAGAAACTCTAGAAAAAATATTTGGAGCAACACAAAATTATCTAAAATATTATGGTGCCAGCAAAACACAACACTAACGAAAAGCTTCACAGTCATTATAATTTATAGTAACAAGTTAGCAAGTACAACCAAAACGGCAACAACGGACATTCCAACTACGTTGGCACCAGAGACAGTGGTTGAGGTTGAACCTTGAACGACGAATGGCACGGTGGCGACAAAAGTACTGTCCATGTTGGATGCTTCACCAATACGTCTTTGTGCTGGTGCTTCGAGTTTAGAAATCAATAAGACTTGGCATGTCATAGGTGCGCTATGTGCAGTGTTAGCTGCGTTGGCAGTGTTCATTGGGACTTGAAGTCTGAACTTCTTGTTACCCAAACTATCAGAAGATGTCAACACAACACTTGGAGTTGGATGAACAGTTTCTGAACCTAGATCGACCCATTCGAGCTTTCCACTGCTACTGGCACAACCACCGTTTGGATTGGTGGTTGGATCGTAGACAGAGATGGCAGTCAAATAGTTTACACAGCACAAGTAGCCTCTATCCAAACGCAACTTGTAGGAACTTGGAATAGATGGTGAAGTAGCAGTGATAGAGTTCTCAATGAACAAGTTATCAGCAGCTGCAGCGAGTGATGAGTATGAGGCAGTACGGATAGTGTTGTACTGGTTGTTGGTGTACAACTTGCTTTCAGTGGTGATGACGGTACTGTCGACAACAGTTGGATCAGATGGGATAGTGTAAGAAAGTTGGTAAGTAAGTGTTACATCTCTTGTCTTGACAAAAGTGTTAGTGTTATCTCTTTCCCACACTTCCATAGTGTTATCATAGTTATCAGTGAGATCAGTTGGTAGTGAAGCTAGAGCAACACTGTAAGTTTGAGGGCATGCAACGTTGTATGTAGTGCAGGTAGTAGTTGTGGTTGGAATACTGACTGGACCAGTTCTCTTGGACAAAGCAATTGCTCTCAACTCACTTCCTGGTACAAGTGGAGTCATGCTACCAGTGATTTCCAAATTGCTATCAGGTGTAACTCTCAAACCAGAGAATTGCCACTTGGCAGACTTGTCAGCAGTGATAAAATCAGCTGAAGTTGAAGCAACGTTGAGTTGAGTTCTGAATGATACGTATGAGACAAAACCAACATAGTAGCATGTGCTATCAGATGGCTTGTTGACAGAGAAGGTACTGTAGACTGGTAGAGTGTACTTGATAGTTTGACCATTGTTCTCCAACGCGACTCTCCAGTTGTTGTTGACACCTGCAGTGTTAACAATGTCGCTCAAGGTTTGAGTGAGAGTATAGGTTTCGGTACACGATGAAGTAGTCTTGACCCATGGTGAGCCAACTGATGAAACTAGGTTATCAGAGTTACGGCATACGTTTGCACCTGCTTCCTTTGAGTCGATACTGTGGTAGACAGTTAGTGGACCAGCGTTGACAGCGTATTGACGAAGCATCTTGACAGTAGTAGTGATGGTTGAACCACTTGCTGTGGCTGTGATGACTGGCTTTGGAGCACCATACTTGGCTTCATCAAATTGCATGCAAGTTGGTGGAACAGTCGGTGCTTGGGTAGATGGTGCTGGTGGTCCTGGTGGTGAGTTTGCTGGACATCCAGAGTCGGCTTCTCCTCCTGGAGCTAAAGGAATTCTGATCTTACAATAGATAGTTTGTTGTTCTGGTGGGTAGACCCAAATAATTGGAGTACCGATGGCCAAATTGGCGTAGTTAGTGTTGTATTGGTTAACAACAGTACCAGAACCGCAGGTTTGTGAGGTCATCCAAGAAAAATCTGGTTGTCCTGTGCATTGTTTTTGATTGGATTCATTGATACAATACGTTGGGGTACCAGTGCAAGTCCATTTCAAACTTGTATGGAATGTTGCTTGAGTGTTGTCCGATTGGGTGCTAATGGTTAGAATTTGTCTAAAGCTTACAAGGTGACGTCAGCGCCAAAGCGACCTGGGTTATTGCCGCTATAAATACCAATGTTTTGAACAGAGATCGTCAACCAGTCTCCTGGAACACCAACTCCAACTGGTAGTGTGTAAGTCTTTGCAACGTTCCAAATATTGTACTTTTCAAAGGTGCTCTCAACGGGTACTCCGTTTACCCAGGCTCCGACAATCTGTAGTGGTTAGTGAGGTACCAATAGCACACGTACGTAGTCATCAGCCAAAATGGTGACTGAGGTTTGAGCGGCGAGAGCATACGCTGCTAGTAGGGCAATAGCAACGAGTACCTTGTTCATGTTTCTGTGAAAATAGTGGTCGTTTACTAGAGCGCAATCTTTGTTCTTAAAAATAAAGAAATCAGCTTCACATGTCACACTAAAAGTTTCTCAGTTTGTATCGAATCGCGTTTCCAAGCGCCGTTATTTCTTTGATAAGTATAACAGGAGGTTTGATCTTCCCTTTTACGTAGTAACAGAGCAATGAAGGCAAAAAAAGTTGACATTATAAGTACAATGTTGCTGACGCCAGTCTCCAGGTTGTCATATTTTGCCAAAAAAATTGATAACACAAGAACTGTCGGATCCTAATATACAAAGTCGCCGTTACATGATCAACAATGTTTGTAATGCTTTGGTTGTCTACCATCTTCAAACTCGGATAAATGGACGATGACGCTACACTTGGGGACAGAATAAATCCACACATCGTTACCTGCTTGACAAAACTAGAAGAACAAGCAAAAAAGAAGGGATGGGAGAAGCAACGCGTAGCATACACACGAGCACTGCGAGCGGCGCAACGATACCCAATAGCATTGAAATCAGGAAACGAAGCCAAAGTGTTGGACGGTGTTGGACCTGTACTTGCACAAAAAATCGATCAATATCTTATTAAGAAAGGAGTACTGAGTCAATCTTCAATACCAAGAAAAGAGAAAACGCAAAAGAAGAAGTCGTACGATCCAAAGTATCGCTCTGCAGCATGGGCATTACTCATTGTACTCTACCGAAACTTGAAAAAGTCTACAGGATACTACAAGGGAAAAATGACCAAGAATGAACTCGTTGCAGCAGCTTCTCCACTTTCAGACACACCAATGTCTGCTAGTGGCGGCGGTAGACTACAATATAGTGGATGGAACTGTATGAAAGGTACATTGATGGAGAAAAAACTAGCCATATGCCACAGAAGAATGAAACCTCACCGATTTGCATTAACACCGGCCGGAAGAGCAGTAGCAAGAAGATTACACTTGTACGAACGAAAAATGGCCAAAGATTCTGGCGAAAGTGACGGAGAAAATGATTTCAATGTTACAGATACAGAAGACAATGTTGAAATCGTAACTCCAAAAAAGTTAACAAAGAAACAAGAAGAAAAGCACGATATCAATTTGACACTATTTAGTGTTAGTTACGCAAACTCGGCACTAGATATTGTAGAAAGCAAAGATGATGCAGGTGTACAAATTACCGATAACGATGGATTACTCATGCTCGTACGAGTGATGGTACCAAACGCATCAAGTGTAGATAAAGTGAAAGAACAATTCTATGAAATCGAACGTCAAGATGATAATATCGTTTTTGCATGGATAAAAGATGAACACGCGCCACAGACAAGTCAACAATTATTTAACGTCATACTACCGCAAAACGTAATCGAATTATGTTCACCAAAGAAACCAAAAAAATCACCACCAAAGAGAAAGAAACAAGTACTAGATGACGATGACGAAGAACCTCCACGAAAACAAACCAAAATTGATTTTACAAACTTTTGTGGTGAAACGGTGACACATGAAACGAAAAAATTATTCTCACCACACTATGAACTCATACTACTCATCGATCAACGAGAAAAAGCCAATCGTGATCGAAAATACATCTTCAACGGCGTTTCCAAACAGATTCCAACTCGTATTAGTCAACTATCACTTGGTGATATGGTATGGATCGCAAAAGATGGTGATCGTGAAGTTATACTTGATTTTATTGTAGAAAGAAAATCGATTGGTGATTTGGCATCAAGTATCATTGATGGAAGATACCAAGAGCAACGGTATCGTCTTCGTGAGAGTGGTATTACAAATGTATTATATATCATTGAAGGAGATTCTTTATCACAGGGTCGTATGCCTCAACAAGACTTTGAAAGTGAGCTCGTCAAGTTGACCATGACAGATGGCTTCTACATGCGAAGAACAGGAACTGTAGATATGACAATTGAGTTGTTAGTACAAATGACTCAAGTGATACGAGAAATACTAGACACTGATGGTATTGATATGCATGTGTACGTGAATGATTCAGGAGATGATATGCAATTGAACGAGTTTAATGCAACAATGGGAAAGAACAAGACTGTTTTGACAACCAAAGAAATATTTGGAAGACAGTTACGGTGGCTTGAAGGTTGTTCAGTACGTGTGGTAGAGAGCATCTTGGATACATACAGATCTCCTAGAGAGTTAGTGCAAGCTTTTGAAAAAGAAGGAGTCGGTGCAATTGAGAAACATATTGTCAAATCAAATTTTGGCACATCTGCAGGTAGAATTGGAAAGTTGACAAGAAGCGACTTGTTTGAGTTTTATACCTGTAAAGAAGCAAAATAGTTTTCCTATATTTATAATTTTCATGTACTGTCTGTGTATTAAGTGTTACTTGAAGAGTAACACTTTATTTTATAATTTTTAAAATGGACAAGTCCCGGCCTGAGGGACTTGTCCATTTTAAAAATTATAAAATAAAAGAAAAAGTAAGAATAATAAGTTTTAATACTTAATATAATATATTATTAATATATAAATACTTATAAGTGTTTATTATTATTTTAAGTATTTATATATTATATTAATAATATATAATATAATATATATTTTTATTAATTATTTTATATAAACAAACAATTTTTATTAATGTATTTTATATTCACAAGTATTTTTTATTAATTTATTTTATATTCACAAATAATTTTTGTTAATATTTTTTATATTTACAAACAGTGATTGCAAGCATAAAAAAGTTTATAATCACTGATTACAAGCATAAAAAAGTTTGCAATTATTGATTACAAGCATTAAAAAAATTATAATCACTGATTATAAGCATTTTAAAATATATTAAAATATTAGAAAATATTTTAAAAATTGTATTATATTTCCAGAAAACATTTTAAAATTGTATTGCATTTTTAGAAAACATTTGTTAAAATGTTTTACATTATCAGAAAACATTTTAAAAAAATATTTATATTAACCATTTTAAAAATTATAAAATAAAAGAAAAAGTAAGAATAATAAGTTTTAATACTTAATATAATATATTATTAATATATAAATACTTTTTTCAAACAAGCTCCTGCTTTATTTACTTGTTAATCTTTATATTATATTTTTATATATGTGAATGAACATTATTAAGATAAATTAGATTTACTATTATCAAATAGAATGTTGTTTTAAGCTTGCTGCCTTTGTAGGTGTTGATTTGCCATTTAAAAACTCTTACTAACTTAGTTCTACAAGGGCTAATTTATTACATATGTTTATAACACGAGAAAGTGTTTTATAAGCGTTGTTATTTTTGTAAAATTTTTAACATGAAAGCAAAGCAGGACAAAGACAGAAGGTCCTCTGTACCTGCTGAACTTTTGCAATATGCCACAGATTATATTAATTCACACCACCAGATTGGGAGCACAGTCGATACCTGTCTCGCAACATGCAGACTACATTTGCAACAGTTAGCAACTCGAAAAACAACAACTGATGATCAAGCACGATTACTACGTACTATCGGAACACTACTAGTTCAAGAAATAACGACACACGAGCAAGAATTCATCTCAAACGTAACAAAAGTCCACACCCTACTTCGTTTGATAATTCGATTTTATTTCTATCCAGAAACCAAACCAATACACAAACAAGTTTCGTGGATTATGGAGCAAATGAGCTCAACTATTACTGACAAAGATGCAAGTTCAAACATGCACAAGTTTATTCACAACACGTTTCAAGAACAATTTTTACATTTTATCAATGGAAGACTGTTCCAAGATGATGCTAACTTAACGGGAGACTTTAACGAATATACTGTACAATTAGAAACGTTTGAATTTTTGAACGAGTTGGAATCGTTCAGAGCAGATATCACCCCACATATCTTTTCTATTTTAGCAAAATCGGCAAACGTGTTGGAAAAGTTATTTGGCAACAACTCTGTTGATCAACAATTGCTACCACAGTCCGTGTTCATTATCGTTGGGCTGTTCAAATTGATAACATCTTTGGCAACAAAAAACCTAGAAGCCATGAAGACCGCCATTGAAGCACGTAACAAAGCATTAGGAAAGATTGTCGAATGCGGGTTTAGAGCAATGATCAATCCACACTTTCCACGTGATGCACAACGCGTACCGTTACTTATTTTGTACAAGTTGTTGGACTTGTCTTTCACAAACAAGGAAGAAATTGGAGATTTGTTATTGATTTCGTACTTTGGTGAAGATTCAAAAGTTACGCTACAAGAGTTGGAATCCGAGCTTCCATCGATTTTTGTTCATGTTGTAGTGAACAGAAAGTCCAAGTACTTACACGCTGCGTTCACACACTTTACTGAAATGAGTAAGATTGCCGCGATAGGGTCTATTTTCAATGCTTTTGACTCTGCTACACTATTACGAGAACAAGGCAGACAAGGAACACCGTTTTCACTACTTTTTGATGGAGCGTTTCCGCAATTATGCATGTACAGTAACACTGGTTCCACATCCCTACACAAGTTACTCGCTTTGCAAAGAATACTTGCAGCAGCCATGCAAATCAAAGAAATTGCATCACAACATGTTTCACTCGAGATTCAGAAACGTATTGCACAAACTGTTAAACAATTGTTCAACATTGTCTTTGACAATTGGGAAAACACCATGCATAACATTCATGAAGTTGCTCGCGACACTTTTGCACTAGCGTTAGAGATTCATGACTTGTTAGAACCATCAGTCAAGGAAATCATCGACATACAAAGTTACACTCGCTTTTTAGTGAACACTGATTGGGCATGTAAGGGCAAGTACCCAACGTTGAACGCGTTGCAGTCACGTATCGGTGTAAAAGGTGTATTATCAGCTTCACCTGATATTTTCAAATCAATTGTTGCCGTAATGGGTGTACCAGCCGTCAACACACAAGCGAGTACACTTTTTGGACAATTAGCTCTGGAACTTAACAAGGAATTACCAAGAAACGAGTGGGAAGAAATTGTACTTGTACCTATAGTAGAAGCAGTAGGTTCCGTAGAAGAACATCAACGTAGTGCTATTTTCACATACTTGATGCCCAAGTTGATCAAAAATGATGCCAATTGTGTACCATACATGTTGAGTAGATTGAGAACACTACGAGACAAACAGTTCCAACTCGAGTTCTTTGGCGATAATCATTTAACAAGTATCATCCAAACCATGAAAATTGCAAAAACAAATGGTGTACTCAATGCCGAACAATTAGACCCAAGTATTGTTCGAGAAGGGTTAATTCATGCTTCTGAAGAGATTCGTTTGTCAACATTTGATTTGATGATAACAAGTGTGAAATCAACAGAACCACCAACAGATCTTGATCTATTGGAGCAGTTTTTCGTTTTGAATTTGAAGAATAGCGGACCACTATTTAGGTACCAATATTGTTCAACGATGAATCGCTTCTTTAAGAGAATACGCGATAGCAGTTACAAGATTTACAATGTATACGAGAGAAAGAAGAACATTAGTGTGCTCTTTAATACCGATGCTACAAAAGATGTAAGAATATTCAAACATACTAACAAGTAGACAAAATTGATTCAAGATAGGAAAGAATACCACTCGATGATGAAGTTTTTGTCGGTCATTACTACATCGTTACAGAATTCAATGTACCCAGGCTGTACACATGAAAAGTTGATTCTATGCATCGAAATTTACAAATTATTAATCCAAACGTTCATGAACAACTCTTCGATACAAGTATTCGATACACACAGTCAATACACAAGTATGTTTCTACTTAACCACTGACAATATAGCTTCATTGTGGACTCGTGTGAACATGTTTCCTCCATCTCTCATTACAACACTTTTGAATACCTTTTTGGATTGTTGGGACAAAGTAAGAGAAAGTTTGTACGAGTTGTTAGTTTTAATACCGTCACCGTTACCTTCGTATCATACACCAGAGTTGGTACAAGAGCTCATACAATGCGCACTCAAATTGATGACAAGCGCTAGACAACGAGAAAGTGATTCTGCAGCGTTGATTCTTCGATTAATATTTGCCAAGTATATGCCATTAGGTTGGACTGTTGATGAACAACTTAATTTGATACAGTCATCAACTACAAATCACTCAAGTAAGTTCTCGTTATATTCATGCTCACTCAATAGACATTTATTCGTTCTTACGAGCACTATTATTGATTTTGAAAAAGTCCACAGATGCGTGCGAAAAAGATATTTTCAATATCACTCGTGAGCATGCGTTAATCGGACCATTAGCCTCCATTCACAACATTATTCGTGATATCGACTTTTCGATAGAAGAAAAACTTGGATCAGAACATAAACTTTTGTGGAGAGAATTAATAGATGATCTGATGGAAACAGTAACACGTGGATGCACACTCGCAAACAAAGTTATTTCTGACATGAACGATGATGATGAAGAAAGTACAATCAACGTTGATTGTAGAGGGCATGTCTATTTCGATAATACAGAACAACAAACAGTCGATTACTCTCGCGTACACGCGTTAACTGTTAATTGTTGGTTAACTGTGAAAGAAGCATGTACACTATTGGGAACGATTTCGGAACGAGTGCCAATGCACAAGAGTACAAGCACAGAAGACGTACTAGGAGAAGACTGCATGATCACTACACCAAGATTGAAACATTTGGGAAAACTTTTCATGGACATGTTATTGTCAACAAAACATATCGGTGCCATTGAAAAGTCACAAGTTGGATTCCAATGCCTGTGTAAGAGATTGTTGATAAGCAATATCCCAGAATTGAGTGTATTACCAGGTCAATGGTTGGAAGATATGATTGCTATCATTTTGAAACAAGAAACGAGTATTTTGCGTAGAAGTGCAGGAGTACCGTTCTGTATTATCGCTCTAGTCAAAGCAGAACCTCAATCCATGCCTAGAGTGCTACTACCACGTGTCATGAAATTCTTGTTCGAGTTGACTAGTCAAGAGAATATTCTGAAGACTGACGAAGAGAGTGCAAGAAAGACTGTTCATGCGTTGAACATTTTGCGTGCTATTTTCCATGAAGCAACACTTGCTACACATATTACACAGTATATTGAGAGTGGATTCACATGCTCTTTAAATGGATTCTGTTCTACAAATTGGACTGTTCGAAACTCATCGCTAATGTGTTACACATCGCTGATGCAACGCGCGTTGGGAAAGAATGTCAAAGTATCGTCGGATCACGCGCTAACAAGTCGTGAGTTCTTCTCAAGATACCCATCACTTCGTCCATTACTCGTTTTGCAACTGACTATTGCCACAAAGGATCATAACTCATTACATCCATCATTGTATCCTTCATTGTTGCTACTATCGCGTTTAAGGTCGATGACTGATGTTAGTGATGACTCTAGCGATGAAGATATGGTACCACTCGTCAAGCAATGCGTCAATAACAGACATTACATGGCTCGTACGCTTGCCGCAAAAGCATTAGTACCATTGATCGAAAAGACAAGATATAACGAGTATGTTGCGAGTATATTCGAAGAGTTGGACTCTTGCAAGAGTTCTAACAAGAGACATGGTTTGTTATGTCAACTATATCGTTTTATCAAGTCAGAGTTTAATATTGAGTGGTTAATCAAATTGATTGAGCGACTAGACCAGTTAACAGTTAAGAACCAATGTCACGTATCACGTACTATTTATTTCAAGATTTTATCGCGAATGCTACGTACAGCATACGCTAATCGTGACTCTATTGATGCTACTTCGCTGTCAAGAGTAGTTGGTACCACACTATTAAATAGTATCTTCACAAAAGACACAACCAACGTAGGTACAGCTCTCATGCAAGCACAAGCAACAACTGCTGTACTACAAGCATTACACATACTCAACAATCAAGATCTACTCGCTAAAACGATAGTAGAGTTAATTTCTCACGACTCTTACACAGTACGAGTTGCATTGTATGAGTTTATGACCAAAAACAATGTAGAATGGATACACGATGGTGAATATCAATATGTTCGCAAAGCCATTCTAAAGATTGTACTATTAGAAGAGATGGACGTCAACGTATTAACTGCAGGATTAACAGTCATACATACACTACTTGATCGCTCATTCTCAAACGATTTTGAACAAGATAGATCATTATTATGGGATAGATTACTATCATTTATCAAGGGAGCAAACGCATACGTGAAAGAACAAGCCATTATCGTGATGGGGCTACTTATTCGTGATGACTCTATGACAAAAGAATGGATAGACATCATGACAGAACATGTGAAACCAACTCAACAAGATAATCTACGCTTAGCATGTCAGAAATCGATCAAACTATCAAACATGCTAAAAAGTGATTCTGGTAGTGCTCAACTATGCGCATGGAAATGTTGTGTGATTCTGTTACAAGATGAAGATGAAGAAATCAGAAAAGAAACAGCATCTATGCTTTCGTACTTGATTAGTAGTTCAAAATATGATTTGCAAGTAGAGTATGTGTTAGAAGCGTGTATGAATCGTATGACAGAGTTGTTCTATGACAACCAAGAGTATATCCAATTTTTACTAGAATTTGTATCATTACGAGACAAACATGGACAAATTCAATTCCAATTGGAACAAATCGATCAAGCGCCCTTGTTTGATCCAGAACCAGAAAATATTTTTGTGGAAGTATTGTTCACAGCGCAACTAGCAGCAAACCAATTATACAAGATATCAAAGAACAAGCCAGTGAACGATACACTACTCATAGAAGAACTACAAGTTGTACTTGATACAGTAGAAAAGAAGAATAATGTCTACCATGTTGGAGATTTGTCGAATCATACACAAATCTTTTTGGCGCTGTATCGTGTTGCGTTAGGACTTCGTGCTGTACGATCGACAAACTTGAAGAGTTTGGAAGACAAGTTGTTACATGTGTTACGATCACCTAATGCTACACTTTTGAACGTGTTTAACGAATTCATACCATTCGAAGAGTTGATGTACACAATTACCCAAAAGTAAAATCGTTACGAGTAGCTATACAAAATGGAGAGCATTTACATTAATTGTAGAATTGATCAACTCCAGGAACACCTTCGGGAATCTTGTTTCTGAACGACTCAACTTGTTCAAATACACCACTAATTTGCTTTCCTCCAAATGGAATGTCCTGAGCATACTTCTTTGCAGTCTTGAAGAAGCCACCGGCTTTCTTGGTAGTTCTTTCAACTAATCCTCGGTACTTGGACACATGTTTTCCGAATCCTGGGATCCTCTCAGCAAAACCAATTGGATTTGCTGGATTGAAGCGTTTCGCAATATCAGCATACTTGGAGAATTGTTTTGGAAGTTTGATTTTTCTGGTTGTCTTTTTAAAGTTGATATACTGTCCAACATCACCGATTGGACCTGGTAGCTTGACTTTGTTCAATCCAGGAACCTTTTTGATAGCCTTGCCAATTTTGCCCAAGAATGCAGTTGAATTAACAACCAAGAGCATCATAACAAGTGCAACCAACAATAATAATGCGCGTTTCATGTTGAGTTCGTTTGTTTCTGTTGTTTGATCGATTAAAATTTTTAGCTTTTTATGTCACTTTTTATGGAAGTTGGTAACACATCAGATTTCTTTGTTTGCGAATCACCAGTAGATACATCCAACTCCACTTACCGGTTGCAGCCAACAAGTTTCTAATAATACGTGCCTCTTGGTTGTCGCACTCGTTATGGCACTACAAAATAATTATGCAAACTTAGGTTTCAGTTCGGTAAGTTATTTTACAGGCTCAACAGTGACTGATGTTGTTGGTGCAATCTTTGTATCGTATTTCATCACTGTTTTGTATCCTCGCACCACTGTTCGTCCTGTAGAAAATATATTGAACGCAAATGCAGCCCAAGAGGCTACAAATCCACCTGCTGAAGCTCCAACAAACATACCACCGAGTGCTCCCATCGTGTGTACTCCAAGATTACCGATAACTTTACTCGCTCCAACTACTTTGCTCGATTTTTGTATTTTGACATCGTTTGTTTCTGTATGATCTTCCTTGCGTAATCTTTTTTTCAACCATTTCATGATCGTGTTCGCACTAAACGTTCCAACAACTAATCCAATAGAACCACCGATTGCTCCACCGATAAAAGCTGGATTTTTTAAAATTAATCTCTTTATGAGATATTTTACACCAGTTTTCGCAACGTGTTGTGCTTGTTTAGTGTCCATCTTTAACCTAGCCAACCAAGCAAGTTCATAAATCGAAACCATCATGTCTAAGAGAGATAAAGTCTTTGTACGCAGAAAGGCTCATGAACAAAGTCATCTTTATTCTAGTTCCAGTTCACAAAGCGCACCAGCACCTTCTTCAGTGACATTGTCAAGCGTTTCACGTAGTCAAATTCCTACTTCGTACGGACCACCACCTCCATTGTCTGCACCAATAGACCCCTTTAGGGACGAAGAACAACTCTATCAGCCCACCATTAATCTAGAACGAGAAATGATGGAAGACGATATCGATAATTCACCAATACAACTTGATAGAATTGAAAAAGAAAAATCTACAGCAAAGAAAAGAAAACCATCCACGCTTTCAAACATCAAAAACCTTTTCTCTCGACAAAAACAACCACCTGCGCCAAGACCTGTTCGGAACCAACCACAACAACCTCTATCTACGTCGTACACGCCATCTAATGAAAATTTTGAAAACACTGGTGAAGCCGATTTAGTAGACGATGGACAAATGGCAGGTTTCAAAATTCTTATTGGTGATTTATGCTACGGAAACGGAAGTCCTGCTATTGTTGATTTACCGGGAGGTGCCGGAAAGGCTATTACAGCAAAAGGATTTTCGTATGACCACACCGCATCTACAACACAATTTTTATCCATGTTACAAAGTGGAGAGTACGATTTGGCATGGATTATTAGTTTCCAATCCGATGTCAATAACAAAGAATTTGCAAAGATTGTGAAAAAGTTCCACGAAGATGGAAATGGGTTGTTCATTTTCAATGATGACAACGCACATGTCAACTCACCCAGTAATGTTGTTCTTAGAGAAATATTTGGTCAAAACTTTTACTTGACTGGAGAAACACCAGCAGGAAAACCACTTGTACCTCATGAAACTGGACTAGTTCCAGGAACATTCAAGAGGGAACATCCAATTATGGATGGTATTCTTACCCTGTACGAGGGAGTGACAATCTGTTACCCTACCACTACTCACCCTGATGTTCATGTCTTGGGTACTTCCTCTAATAATCATCCATGTGTTTTGTACTTTGATCATCCTAGACGTGGTCGTGTTATCATTGATACTGGATTTACCAAACTACATAATCTCTCAGGGTACTGGGAAAGCGTAGGAACAGGTAGATACGTAAGAAACGCAAGTTGTTGGTTGACTGGAGCACGATTCTTGGAAATAGAAGAATGGATGCGCTCAAGGTTACACAGCAAGTGCATTGATCGTGTTTATAATGATGTATTGATACAATGTACTGTATAAATATCAACATCTGTAAAACTTGTGCTTTCAAACAACTTGTTATGCCATGCTCTGATTGATGGTGATGTTTTTAAGACTTTCCCGTATCCTGTTGGAAAAACAAGTAAACCAGACTTGGTTAATGTCATTCTGCGAATATTATCAGAACCACTCCACGTATGAATCATTCTACTGCTTTGATTCTCTTTGTCATGTAATGTTGTCAGGTCGAAGAACCTTACCAAGTTACCAAATGCACAAGCGAATACATCTTCCGCAATAACAACTATACCATCACTTGGGTTTCGATTATAGTCTGGATTACAGTATATTTTCTGTTTTGTTTGATAATCATACACCATCATTCCCGATTGACACAAACCTGTTGAAATGACGCACTTGGTACCACCAATGTAACAAATACTGTTGATTCCAGCGTTAACATCAGCTACTTTTGTTACCGTACCGGTGTCCAAACTAACGTATGTAATAGTCGAATAATCGGCAACTAGAACCGTTCTTTTTGGAGCGAGACCCAACGCTGTTATAACATGATCGAATTTGATTGTTTTTAGTACGTCAACTTGGAGTTTATCGTTTTCGTAAGTTATTTGCCAAATCATTAGTGCTCGCTCGGAGCCGACAATAAAGTATTTGTCATCAATATTTTCTATGACTTTGCCTAAACTCGTATGATATTTGGCTTTGTGTAATACTTTGGAAGTTTTCCAGTTTAGCAAATGGATTTCTTTTCCCCAAACATAACCTACTGCGAGGATGTCTCCCATGGCGCATAAAGTTGTTGGTACTTCGGGACGAGTTATACTGGTCACCAACGAAAAGTCACGAGTATCTACGACTAGGATCTTTTTTTCTTGATTAAAAGCGACGATATGCTCTGTTATATTACAGACACCGAACATAACAGAGTAATCTAGTGACGTAGCAACACCTGCTACTCCTACATCATCTTCTTTGTTTAATGGATTCGAACGAAGATGTAAATCATACGACGTAAGAAAACTTTGAACGTGAGAATTGTTTGTGTTGCCCATAACCGTCATTGGTTGACGTGATGCGTTGACACGTAGCTAGGTTGCAGCCACTTGTTTTATTTTTTCTTTTTAGGTGGGGCTTTTGTAGGTTTTGGTGCTTTAGTTGGTTTCGCTTTCTTTGTTGGTGCTGTAGTGGCTGTAGGTGGCGCTATTGTAGGAGGCGGAGTGGGAGGTTGTGGTGGTGCCTACAAAGATTTAATATGGAACATAAACTTACTGGATTCTTGGTGGTTCCAAGTACCAATGCTGACACTGGTTCGTCATAAATGTTTCCAACAGAATCGGCCAACATAAATTTTCCATTTTGTCCCCAAGATGTTCTGTGAATGAGTTAATCAAAGTTAACTATACCCCCATGAGTTTGCTATTAACCAATAGAGCTCCTTGGAACTCTCTTCTACTCCCCAGCCAATAACGCGAACTAGTTTTAGTTCTGAAACAGATTGCTTACCTCCATGCCCTCCTATTGGATTGACGCTGGTGTTTCTATAAACTCCAGTTCTGTAAAACATCAAATCGTAGTAGATCATAATCGACGCTACGATTGGTCCATTAGTCATTATATCTAATTGCATTTCTTCCTTGCTTCTGTACAATACTGGTTTAGAAGTAGTGTATCTTGTAGAGTCTGCCAACACTTTTACTCCATCATCACATGTATCCGGACATGGTGGTGTTGGTCCACTCTCTTTAACTCTGGCGCATTTGTACTGAAGACAAGAGTCTGTTAATACACCAGTCACATTTGCATAGTTAAAGAAGTAATACTAAGTTTAGATTGCATGAGAAAGACTTACTGGTGAGCCGCCATTGCAACCCATCTTTCTATTACCTGGTGGTGCTTCAGCACACGTTAGAGGATCTTGAGAAGCTGCAAAGATTCCCTTGTTCGCTCCATTAGTGCTAATACACATTCTATCAGATAGTACTGAAGCACTAGAGACTGCCCAGCAACTAGAATGGATTAGTTGACACCCTCTCTTACCTTCCACAAGTACCTTGATCACGAATTGGTGAAATACAATCTGGCCACTTCTCTCTTGCATCGAACTTTTCAGGAATAACTGGTGCATATAGTTTTCTTCTCGTGTTGACTTTTGAAAAAGGAGTAATCTTATCCTTTCCCACCTTGTACGTACCTGCACTAAATCTTATGTTTCCCTCTGATGTAGTGCTAAATTTGTTGTGTCCTGGCGTCCAACTTGCTTTGGCTTTTATATTCCTAATCGTAGCATCAGCTTTAGTGAATCTACTAAAGTTCTCCACCTCTTTTGCATGTTGTGAGCAAATGTCAACTGCATTTTGCAAGCATTGCTGAGGCACAGTTACTGTTCTATCAGTGAGCTTAACTTTTACAAGTAGGCCAGTCTTCTAGGTGCCTTGCTCAGAACAAGAGCAACAAATAGCGCGAGACATAATGCTACTTTCATTTCGTTTTGCTCAGCGCAGTTAACCACGAGCACTGTACAATAATCAGTTACATCGGTACTTGGTTTGGTTATGGAACAAGCGATACATTAGGCAGAAAATAATGAGCAACAGCTAGCAACCAACTTGAATGGTTTGTAAAGCGTAGTCCACCAAACAATCATGTTGGAATACTTTCGAGAAGTTTGTACACGTAATGCTGTACTTAGTCCTGACGACCAAATTAAATTGTACGATTTCATACAACAACGTATCAACGCACCAAAGACTACACAATCAGATGATTTTCCAGCATTAAATACAAAGAAAAAATCACGTGTCCAACAAAAACAGCCCACACCAAAAAAAGTTTACGCAGTAATGGATGAAACAAACGAAATCATGTTTTTCTATCGCGTGTTAACCCAATCCATCCTAGCGAGTGGAGATATTTCCGATTTTACACGCAGAGCATACCATGATGCAACGTTTTTTTGCTTAAAACACGGAGATATGAAACAATCGTATGTAGGACTTACAAAACTCGTGTACGATATCTATCCACATTTAATCAAGACAAATACCGATTTACAAGAGGAGTACATGACAATAGTTG
>JAESGV010000497.1_pt1 | contig 17470 bp, 17 predicted proteins | sample 9269781 | NCBI WGS metagenome assembly JAESGV01 (sample SAMN15741586, study PRJNA653496) | algae metagenome | isolation source: Tildeniella torsiva UHER 1998/13D and co-occurring heterotrophs from... | place: Slovakia: Slovak Paradise National Park, Hrabusice, Kosice Region | collected 2000-01-01 | reverse complement strand
GATCGAAAAGATTTGGTTATTTTAACAAGAGAACAATTTGATGAACTGATATCTGTCGCACTCGCTATTTATGATTACAGCAAGCCATCACGTATCGACGATTTTAGAATCGCGTGTCAAATCCAAGAAAGAAAACGTTCAGTTATTATTTTATTCGGTGGAACGAGCGGTACCGGAAAATCAACTCTTGCAAGTTTGATTGCATCAAGAATGGGTATCACAAAAGTACTCAGTACAGATAGTGTTCGACATTTATTACGTGGTTTTGTAACAAAGCAACAAGAACCATGTTTGTTCGCTTCAACGTATCACGCGGGAGAGGCCATTAAGAATGAAGAACAATACAAGAACTATTCACCAGAAGAGTTAGTCATCGAGGGATACAAACGACAATGTCGTGTTGTCGTTGAACACTTGGACAAAATCATCACAAATTGTGAAAATAGAAACGAGCCAATGGTAGTAGAAGGTGTTCACTTGATCACCGACTACGTCATCGAACTCTGCAAAAAACATCCTAGAAGTGTCATACCGTATATTGTCTACATTAGTAACGACCAAAAACACAAAGAAAGATTTGCGTTCAGAGCAAGGTACATGACTCTGGAACCTAGAAACAACAAGTATGTGAAATATTTCCACAATATTCGTACTATCCAACAATTTATTTGCGATCGCGCGGACCACTACAATGTTCCCAAGATCGACAATACCAACATCGATAAGTCATTAGCCACTATTCACTCCAGCGTGTTCAAATGCGTAAAAAGAATCGTCATGCAAGGAGAGAATATGTACGACAGTAAGGAGAACAAAGCAAAAGTTGTTCCACCCGTACAATATGCATCATGGAGTAGCAGACGTATGTTAACAGCAATTAGAAAGAAGAGATCCTCATTGAGTGAACATGTTGACCCATTTGATGGCTCAAAAGAGGGAGATTTACCTGGCTTTGAGACAGTAACGAAACCATCAAAACCAGCAGTTCCTCTTGTCGAAAAACCTGCCTCGTCCATACCGTTACGATTGTTAAGGAGAACAGACTCTATTGGAGAAGAAACAGGTTCAGAAATGAGTCAGTTCGCAGATCACGAACTGTCATCACAAAGTGAGTCACCAGCTAGACCTCACAACTACCCAAACGCAAATGCTGTCACCAACAAACACCATCACGTATCAAAGAAACATGTTCCAACTGAAGAAGAAATGTTCTACGCAAATCCAACAGTTTCGTCGAACGCCAACAAGGTTAGAAATGGAAAGAAAAAGAAGAAGCTGCCTGATAACAAGATCATTTTCGAATCTACAAGTAGTGATGAGGAAGAAGATAGTGGTGATGAAGGTGCTCCGAAACCAGTTATTGATTTAGCAAATACGATTGAGGGAGGCTTTCGATCATCGTAATTTTTTGTAATAGTCAACAGTGTGATCTACACAAACGCGACTTCATGGATCATACTGTACTGGTGCATAACTACTTGAAAGATACGCTATTCTGGTACGAGTCGCACGAATCACGAAATTAACTACAAAATAGGGCGACTACAGCATTCGAAGAAGAAACACAAAAAGAGTTTGTACAAGCAGAGTCAAGTTACTCCAAGGCGGAGAGAAATTTATCTTGTGCCATCGCATTCGAAGTATGTTATAAAATATAAAATAACATTTTCAGAAAGACAATATTAAACGATCAATCTACGTACAAGTAAGAAATATACAATTCGAACAACTATTAGTTATTGAGTACGTACAAAGAAAGAATTAAATGCATTACGGACGACAAATCGAACACTACTAGCAAGAATGACAACTATTCCACGCTTGAAACAAAATCCAAGTCACCAAACAAAAGAAAAGTTGAATTCGCAAGTGATGACGATCTTTCCGACTCGAATTGTCCTCCAAAGAAGAAAATCAAGTCAAATCGTACTCGCCAGCAAATTGAAGAAGAGGAAGAAACAGTTCTACTCGAAACGACTACAAAGCGAACGTCGATCAAAAGAAAGAACTCCGTTCTAGAGAGTGAAGAGTACGACCAATCATATTCTTCTCAAGAATATTCGCAAGAGAAGGAAGAGCCAACGTTGTCAGAATCACCCAAGGTCAAGATGGAAGAAAACTCTCCAATGCATGAGTACACGCAGAGCGAGCTGTCCAAGACGGAGGACGAAGAGAAAGTTAAACAAGCTCCCAATGAACTACAACAGTGCGTGATAAGGAATACGACTACAAGATGGAGTGATGTAGCAGGACTAGACGATGCTATTCGAGCGTTAAAAGAAGCTGCTGTACTGCCTGTAACACATCCACACCTTTTCAATAAAGACAGAAGACCATGGAGAGCAGTGTTGCTGTACGGACCACCTGGCACTGGTAAAACTCATTTGGCTACTGCGCTGGCTACAGAAACTCGTGCTACTTTCTTCGCGATCACGCCCAGTAACATACTCTCTGAATGGATGGGTCACAGTGAGAAGATGGTAAGACAACTGTTCGAGACAGCAGAGAAACTCAAACCCTCTGTCATCTTTTTCGACGAAGTTGATAGTTTGGCAAGTACGAGAAGCAAGAACGAAAGTGAGACTGCAAGAAGAATCAAAACAGAGCTTCTTGTTCAGATGCAAGGCTTGAGTGACAAAGAAGGCATAGTTGTTGTTGCTGCTACAAACGTTCCTTGGGAGTTAGATCCAGCCATACGTAGACGATTTGAAAGAAGAATATTTGTGCCTTTACCTGATTGCGAAGCGAGGAAAAAGATACTTTATAACTCTATCTCAAATACGCCACACAACTTGGTAAATTCTGATTTTGCGGAGATTGCATCGAAATGCGAGAACTACTCCGGTGCTGACATGTCATGCATGATCAAGTACGCACTTTTAGAGCCTATCAGGAGACTTCAAGCAGCCACCCATTTCAAACCTGAACGCAAGTTTTATGTGCCGTGTAACGCAGGAGATACGGGTGCTATCAAATGTAGCGTATTCGATTTGAGAGCAGAGTACATAACAACACCGATAACAACGAAAGAGGACTTTATGAACGCTCTAGCACACTGGAATCCTTCCAACAGCCATCAAGACATTGTACAACATAGAGAGTTTATGGAGAGGTATGGTCAGAGTGTATACTAAAATCGCTAAATACACCGCCTGTTTCTGTTTCAGCTACACTGTTTCTTTACCTGTTAAAGAAGGTTTGAAGCGAATGTTTATTGCATGCTTTGACATTTGACAGTCGTGCTCCAATCGTTCACAGAAAGACCAGATTTGAAAGGTTATTTCCTGTTCTAAACTCCCTAATAGTCAAGGGTCTCCTCTGCACCATTATCTTAGCCTTATTTTCATACACATCATTTCGTATCGTGGCGCATTGTGCTAAAAGGATTTGCATTATTCGAACAGACTCGACAGCAACATACTACTAACAAAACATGACATACACTATCCACTCAGGCAGCTTCATCCATGATACACCTGAGAGCGTGCAAGCACGCTACTATTCAAACTTCAAGTACCGCACAAAGCGAAGCTTAAGTTACATCCCCATCCAAAAGGAAGATTTATATTTCTGTTTACACCGAAACATGACTCAACTGGAAGCTGCTCTGTTTTTCAGTAAGTAAATTCCTGGTGTAAATTAACAACTAGATGTATCGCTCTCTACAATTAAAAGAAGGATGCAAGAAGTTGGTATGGGATACTGGCCTAGAACCGATAGAAAGAGACGCAAAACCAAGAAAGTCCTTGACCTCAACACTGTACTCAACAACACGATGGAGTACGAGAAATTCATTTCCATTGAAACTGGAGAATCTCTTGCCAGGTTATTTCAAAGACCTTAACATCCTAAGAGCCCATATAACTTGTAAATTCGAATACTAAATGCATTTTTTCAGATCTAGTAAAACGTGCTGTCCATCAGTCAACCAGTACAAAAATGCAAATTCAAACACACGTGCAACTACCATCCAAATATGCTCAATACTCACTCGAAGAGTATGCACAGTATTTAGTAGACTTTTTAGAACAGTACTCGTGGCTATATCGACCACACATAGTAGATTTCTTTCTAGATTCGACATGGGAAGCCTCTGTGCCAGAAGAGTGGAGAGAACCGCTGCAAAAATTAGATCTTAACGAACTATTGGTGTTACCTACGCTTGAAAACCCACTAGAGAAATATCTTCCTGCTTCGTTACTAGAATTTATACGAGATGCAAATCAAATAGTTTTACCACGCCAACTAAATAATACAACATCGAACAAACAACTATCAAAATATATCACATGCTCCCAAAAACCTGTTCCAGTTGATGATACTCTCATTGGCAAAGAACTTGTGAAGGGAATGAATAGTAAAAAGAAACATGAAGTCGACATACTTGCAAACTTGATAAGTCACGTATGTGAAGAACAAAACACAACTCGAGTCGTAGATATAGGCGCAGGTCAAGGGTACCTAGCGCATATACTTGCGTGTAACTATAATTTGAATGTTTACGTGATAGACTCAAACACTTCACAAATTCAAAACTCACAAGCACGTACGCAACGACTAAGTAAATTCAGTACTGAGAGTATGTTTACTATTTTAACACTTACCGTAGAAATCAATTTATCATCCATAAACGCACATTTAAAGTGTGATTTAACACTAGAAGAGTTGGAAGATATTCTTGGAGAAGAAAAATCAGAACAAGGCGTTACACTTGTCGGAAATCATACTTGTGGAGATTTGGCACCTACCATGATACGATTATTTCACCATTTTTTAGAATCTTCAAATAATCAAAATGTAACAATGATCAACGTTGGATGTTGTTACCATTTACTCACTGAAGAGAGGAAAAGTACTGCTGGATTCCCATTGAGTAGTACATTATGCAACACAAGTATCTTTTTGAACAAACGTGGAAGAATGTTGTAAGTCATAGTGTGACAGACTAATCGTTTATAGGGCATGTCAAGCAGTCGATCGATGGAGAGATAACGTAGACGACAACCAAATGTTTACGTCACAGTACTATCGCGCGTTATTACAAGTTGTACTAAAAACAAAATTTCCAGAACTAATCACTGATGATTACGAGTATGATTTATGATCACAACTAACTAGTAGGGAATTTGCAGTTGGAAAAATCAGAAACAACAAGAAAAAGAATTTTGGTACATATGCTGCATTTGCGTTGAAGCGATTTGTTACACGAGTTTCGAAAACAGTACAAGTAGAACATGATTACACAGAAGAATCACTGCAATCATTCTATGATGAATTTGAACAAAAAAATCAAGGATTGGCCAAAGTATCAGCATTTTGGAGTTTACGGACTGTTCTTGCACCTGTAATTGAAAGTTTATTATTAGTAGATCGACTTTTGTACTTGAAAGAACTTGTAGAAAAAAGCAAAATCCAGCAAGGATCTGTAGAGTTGTCACTATTCCCATTATTTGATTCGATCATCTCACCTCGTAACTTTGTCATTGTTTCTCGGTATAAAAGTACAAATTAATTCTTTTTAATCATATTTTGATACATTGCCAAATTAAATTTGATGACACCTTGCTTTTTTGTATCTCTTTTGATTTCTTCTTGTTTGTTCGTTGTTTCAATTTTGATTCCATTTTGGTCACGTTTTAATTTGACTTTGGATTGCTGCACAAGGAATGATAAACTAAAAATGTTTTCTATTGTTTTTGTGAACGAGTTGTGGTCGATAACAGAGTGCATAAAATCAGAATCTTTCTGAACGCATTTGTACAGGTCTGTTAATCGAACTATACTTGGGTCTTTCTTTTGGTCATTTTTTTCAATCTTGTAGTTAGAAAACAATATAACAAGCATACGAGTTCTGGTTGTACTAGTGTAGCAGAATTTTGTCGATCTACGCGTCTTGGAATTTTTCGTTGTTTCGTAATTATTCCAATTTGATGTGGTCCATTCATAAACGACGTTTTTGGTGTTCTTTTGAACAGTGCTGATACATCTTTGCCCATCTGGTGCCAATCGAAATCAACACTATCTTCAGATCCAGGAGCATACTTTTGTTGAAGTGACGCTAAAAACTGTTTTGCATCGATAATATCAAAACCTGTTTGTATGTTCAAACATTGTGTTAATGCTAGTTGACTTGCCAATTTTATACACTGTGCGTCTGTTCGATAAAAAAATCGAAGTGGTGAGAAAACAAAACTTAAAAAACAAACCTAGTACAGCCTCTCTTGGGTGAGAGACGGTGTCAAAAAGTGCATTGCTCTTTCTAATCTTGTAAGAGCATTTTATTACCTGGCTCTATTAATTCAGATCTATCTGAGTTCATTTTAGACTCCATCTTTATGTATTTCCGACGAAGTTTTTTGCGTAGCGCATTGTTATGTTTCTTTTCTGTCTCGACTCGAGGTACTGTTTTTTCTATTGATAATATTGGCTGCGATTTTGCATCTTCGAAGTCGCTGCTTTTACCGACGCTACTTTCGGGTGTAATCTTGATGTTAGTCAAGTTTTAGACCTTACATCCTCTAAATACTGTGAATATTCGCTACGTTGAGTCGCAAAGTGTTCCAAGGAAGGTTGACGTTCAACTTGTTGCATTTTGTTTACAAACTAACAAGGGATTTTCTAGTGCACTCGATGACCATGCTATTGTATACAAACGTAGTCATTTGGTGAGTACAATTGTACGAATACTCGTGCTAATTTGAATTTCATTTTAACTTTATATCAATCTCTGCAAGTAGACCAAAGTGATCACTTGGGAACACTTCTTGTTCTTGCTCTGATATTGGTTTATCACCAAATAATTCAATACTAGTTGGTTGTATTTGAATTTCATTGCCAACAGGTAGCAAATACATCCTATCAAATCTGACTTGTGGTGTATATGGATAACCCTCAACTGGTCTTGACATTTTATCTGCCATGATATTCTTCGCTGGGTCTAGAGTAAATCCTGGATCATCATGAAGCATCTTCCACACATCTTTAACTTGTTCGGGAATAAATGACTCTTCTATCTCTTGTAGCATATTAAAATCTCCTGCTAGTACAACATTGTGAAAATCTTTACAAGTTGTGTTCATAGGATTAGATTTTGGAAATTGAATCTTGTTGTTCTCATCACGAATTGCTTTTGCTATTCGTTCTGTAGGTTGTTCACCACTGAAGAATGCGTGCTTCCTTTCTGTAACTTTAAAAAACTGAAACAAGTCATCTAGTTGCTCTTTTCTAACGTGTACAAACTGTTGACTTGCTTTCAAGTGAACTGCTACCACTGTGAAAGCTGTTGCTGGAGTTGAAACTGTAGCAACGAGCGTGTTCGCATAGTGATCTTCAATTCCAATGTGTAGAGTATGTAGTTGTCGAATAGGTAGTCGTGATAGGATGACATTTCGTGTACTGCTTCTCCTACGTGCAAAGTTTGGATTCTTCTCTGTCCATTTCGAAAATGCTGAACAATAGTGGTACCTATCTGTAACCCACGTTTGTTTCAGTAGCTTCCCGAGATACACTGTTGTTACTTCTTGCAATATTAACACGTCACAATCTAATGAGGGTAGTAGTTCTGTCATCTGATAGATGTACCGCTCAGCACTCTTGACAACTGGCTCGTCCTCTTCATTTTGGTCAAATAACACATTAAAAGTTGCAACTCGTATCGTTGCTCTAGAATCTGTAAATGTTTCTAATTCTTGTTCACATTCATACCATTTAACCTCCTGCCATCTATCATTCACAGAGTCATAGTGGTAAAAAGGATTAGTCTGCAAGAACATGCGTGTGGTGCAAGTTGGCTTTTTTGTGGTAAACTTTTCAAAAAACGAGACAACATGACCAACATAGACAGATCGCTTGATGATTTAATATCCTCCAAAAAACCAAGAAGAGGTAGAGGCGGGTACAAAAAACGCGGACCATCAAACGAAGGTCGCAGAAAACCACAAACAGAGAAAACGTTTTCTGGTCGTCGCAACTTTTTATTGGTTCGTTTCGTTACAAATGTGTTAACATCTTGTAGAGAGGTGCCGATGATGAGAAAGAAGAAACATCAAATGACAACGATGACGAGGTGTGGGAACACGACAAATTTAACAATGATTCCAACGACGAAGATGATACTCAAATCGTAGTGCGAAGAGGAAGACAAACTGGCTCCTCCAATCGTAAAGTCGAACGTGTAACAAAAAAGATCGATCCAGATTCTATCGTTATTCGTCGTGTTAACAGCCAAAATGATCGTAATGATAGAAGAGCACCACCAAAACGTACCTTTAGCGTAACACAACGAGATGAAGATAGCGAGGAAGAAGAGGAGGAAGAAGAAGAAGAAATGGAGGAAGAACCAATCAAACAACCAACTATTCGAGCATCTGTAGCTGTAACAAAACTATTGGTAACAAACCTACCACATACTGTATCGGAAGCAGAAATTAAGAATACATTCGCAACAGTAGGTCATATAAGTCGAATCGACTTGAAGAGGGATGGAAAAGGCGAGAGTATGGGTATAATGGATGTCTATGTCGCTAATGAAACTATTGGCAAAAAACTTGTAGAGTGTTTCGATAGAATCAAATTAGGAGGAAATGAAATTAGAGTAAACTTGTTAGCAACAGATGCTAGATTACCACAAGCAGTGGCCAGGAAGGAAGAACCAAAGAAGCCACAAAGTAGAGTTACACGTGTTGTACGTGATGAAGAACGTAGACCAAAATCAAACCCAACACGTCAAAATCTTGATCAAGATTTGGATAGTTTCATGGTTAACAAGCAAGCAGGAAAACGAGTTGTACGACAATCATCATAAATGACTTTAATCTTCACATAAATCTTTTTCCATTGACTCTGAGTTTTTATCTCCATCTATCATAGGTTCTACACGTCTTGTCCCATCTTCTAATTCACTCTTCGATTCGCCATTGTTATCCATTTCATATTGTTCTTCGAATGCTTTTTCCAATACCTTCACGTTTCTTACGGATCCTTTTCGTAATTCGTTTTGTAGATTTTCTTCGTACATTAATTCTACTTGTCTTCTTTCCATTTCTTCATCGCCTAATACTGTCGAATCAATGGGAGAGTTTTCTAGTGCAGATTTGACACTTGGACTCTTGGAGCTTACCTCGTCTGAGACACCAAGGGTCTGCTGCGCGAGTAATAAATAATCAACTGGTCGTTTCATGTTTGTTAAATCTAGCACGTTTGTATCTGGTAAATCTGTATTCACTCGTATTTTTAAGTAACTCAACATTTGTTCGAATTGCTCGATTGATAACGAAATGTTTCTGTAGAATAAATCAAACAAGAATACAGTTTGTATATCGGAAGGTATTACTACGCTCTCAAATCGAAATAATCCTTGTATCCTCCACTTTTAACATCTTGAATGTGTTGTTCCCAATCGTCGTACTCGTAGCGTGCACCACACATTACTCTTATTTTTCTAGGTTGGTCATTTGCTTCCAAATACGACATTAAAAACGATAAGTCCTTCGTTGAGAATTTAAACACTGCTATTTGAACAGGTATTATCTTGACATCTTTATGGAAGAATAGAAATATTGTATTGCGAACAAGTACTGCTTTGCACTCTGTTCTGTCGATATTTGTGGCACGTACGTGTGCGAAACCACACTTTACTACTCGTATTGTGGTTTGCAGTGTAAGTGTCATGCTGTTTTTATCCAAACCAAGGTTGAGTTAGTTTGACAAACAAATGTCTTCTAATAGAGGATCTCTGCCGGTAACAGGGAAGCAGAATCTTGTTAGTTTGGGTACTTTGATGCATCGGCAAAGTATGGTGGACAGTATGGTTCCCAATGGCTATGTGCACATACCCACGCCAACAGAAAGAGAGTCTACTGATTGTTTGTGCAAATATTATTTTACTAACAGTTAAATAGCATCAGTATCGAAAGTGAAATTGGCAGTACCCATGAAAGCAGAATACTACGAAATGATTGAAGAAATAGGAATCGGTTCTTCTAGTACAGTGTGGAAAGCACTATGTAAACCACTTAACAAACTTGTCGCAATCAAAAGAATAGACATGGAAAAATATCCGATAACAACTTTGGAAGAGATTAGAGTACGTAACTTGTTTCAGCTACGATAATTTTTTAGAGAGAAATTGGAGTTTTAAGCACGATCCATCACCCAAACATTGTTTCTTATCTCACCAGTTTTATTCAAGAAACAGAACTGTGGTTAGTTATGGAATATCTAGATGGTGGTATGTTTTTTCGTGCTTTACGCTCAACTTTTAGGATCCGTTGCTGATATTATGCGGTACAAGTATCCTGACGGAATAACAAACGAAGACGTTATCGCGACTATTCTAAAAAATGTACTACAAGGCATACAGTACTTTCATTCTACAAATCAAATACATCGTGACTTGAAGGCTGGAAATATTCTAGTTGGAGGTACAGACGGTCGCATACAAATTGCTGATTTTGGACTGTCCGCACATCTCGTCGAGAGTGGCGATCGCGTTAAAAATCGTTTAACTTTTGTTGGAGTATGTTTTTTCGATAATATTAACAGCCTAGTCATTTTGTTGGATGGCACCAGAAGTTATGAAACAAGATGTTGGTTACGATTACAAAGCAGACATTTGGAGTTTTGGAATCACTGCTTTAGAACTAGCATATGGACAGGCACCATATGCTGATTATCCACCCATGAAAGTCATGTATTCTGTTCTTGAATCACCACCACCAACTCTAGTCGATACAGAAACACACAAGTGGGGGAAAAAATTCAAAGAAATGGTAGAAATGTGTTTACAGAAAGAACCTTCGAAACGACCAACTGCAGCACAACTTTTAAAACACAAATTCTTCACACAAGCCATCAAAGAAACAGATGTCGTATCCACTCATTTATTATCAGGAGTTCCAACACTTTCTGATCGCGTTATTCAATACAAGAGACAGCTACGTGAAGCGGATGAATTGAGAAAAAAACAATTGAGACAAAAAGAAGAGGAAGAGAATAGTCCTGCGAGTCCACAACAAATCAAAAAGAAAGTTAGTTTTGATGATCCAAACATGACAAAAGACTTGTTGGAAATATTTGAGGTATGTTTTTCATGAACGCGATCTAACACTTTAGAATGAAAAAGATGGAGATAAGAATCGTAAACCTATGAGTGGATGGAATTTTGACTCGACTACTGGAACGAGTACTGGTCCTACTAATGATGAATCCCCATCAACTTCACCAAAATCAACTGCAGGGGGTATATCAAAAGGAAGATTCCAAGTCAAATATTCTGATGGTGATAAACTTGCTGAAAAACAAGAAAAAGTGGAACCAAAACCTGCATTTGATCCTTTCCATGGCAATGATGTGTCCAGTGAACCAGTACTAGTTCCTACTAGACAACCTATTGATGCAAAACCAGTGGTTACCACTCCAACAGCCAATGTACAACCACAGTTAACACAACCTCCACAGACACAACAACCCCAAACAACGACACCTACATCTAAAGTAGGTACTGCTTTGAATACCCAGAGACCACTGTCACCTACTCAAAGTTCTGTCTCTACACCAAGTAACACAAGTCCAATGGTAACTGGACCAAAAAGACAATTCAAAATTAAAGATGTTGAAGATGAAGATGTACCACCAGCAAGAATGCCAACAAGTGGAGATTTCTCAGGTGCTCTCCCAAGAAGTACATCTAACTCAAATTTAAACGTTCCTCAATCACAAGTTAACATTCAAACACAGCAGTCACAAGAACCAACGATATCAAGTTTAGCCAAGCAGGTTAATGAATTAACGATATCTGGGCAGCAAACCTTTAAAGTTTTGAACATGGTGTACAATATGATGTTACAGCAACAGAAAATACATCAGAATCTGACAAATCCAAGTACTGAAGTGGTAGAAATTTCACAAATGGTTCTTCGATTGCAGGAAAGAGTAGATACCGTTCTTTCGGACAATATCCATTTGAAACAAGAGAATGAAAGTCTAAAAGGAGAAGTTCAAATGCTGAAGAAACAGATACAAGCACGAGAAGAGAAACAGTAATTCTTAAAAGTTTTGATAAAGAGAGTATCCAGTCATCATGTTCTTGCGTTAATATCCATTGTACTTTAGATGCAAAACGATACTCACGCTCGCATGCAGCTTATGTTCGACAACGCTTTTACGCTACGATCTCGCAGTCTAATTGTACCACACCGCTATTGAAGAGATTCTTCGATGGCGCTAACTGTTTTGCCATAACAGCTGCTAAGGACAGGTTCAATTTTGGTTGACATCATTCTTTTCCTATGTGATTCTTTGACCATGTTAAGAGCTCTGTCACTAGCCCAGAATAAGAATGTTAAGAATGGGATAGTGGATAAGTTTGGGTTTATTATAATGTTATAGGACACCCTTCTTTCAAAAGATATAATATAATTTATCGGAACTAGAAAATATTAGACGATCACAAAAGCGACTTACCTTTTCGAAACCGACTTCCTTGGCGTTCTCACGGAAGCATTGTCTGCATACGAATAGACCGTACTTGCGAATTAGACCGTGACCGTTTCCACAAATTCTGCATTCACGACCTCCACGGCTGTTCTTTCTTGGATGTGACCACCAGATGTTCAAGTGTCCCTTTTTAGTTAGTACTGCTCGCATTTTGTCTATCCAAGCATATTCATGCATATTGTGGTATATGGTGGTAAATGAGTGTACAAATTACAATATAGATATTTACTCACAGCTATGCAGAGGATGCCGGACAAAGCATTTAATTTCAACGTACCATTGTTTGATGTTGTGACGTAGGCTGTTTTTCTAAAGTTTAACACGAAGTAAGAGTTGACCGAGATGTCTGGATTGGTCCAACAATTTCTTTACAACGCTTCAGACAAAGCGGTACATATTCGAAACTCATTGTTGGAGTACAGTACGTACATACTCTGTGCTGTTGGCTTGGAGAATGAGTATGGCCTGGGCGCTACACATCTAAATCTGTACTCCCGTGCGTCAGGGTCGTGAGTTATCTTTGACATTAGCAGCTCTTTCAAAGAGACACTGTCTTGTACATGCAGAATAACATCGTCAGTTTCTGGTAGTAATAATTTTTCTACCATATCCTGAACCAAATCATTTCCAAGTTCCGATTTAAACTACTGTGTTAGCAGCGTGACAAACACTTACCATCTCGATATGACAAACAGCCTGTGAGATTAGAGCTTCACACTTTTTAAATCTTTGGGTTAAATCCAAAAGTGGTTCAGGTAACATAACTGCATGCGATAGGACCTTATTCAAACTTGATTTAAGGTCGGCCAAACTTGCATCTACAGTATCTATGTTACGATATGGTTTACTGTATAGTTTCCACCATCGTGATATGTCATAGTATGAAGATACAAATGCACAAACCATAACCCTGGCAACAGTTAATAAATGATAATATCTTACTGGTTCATATAATTGCTTATATCTAACATTTCCAAATATCGCAATACAATTTCTGCTTCTTTCTTATGATCGAATAATGGTCGCTGCTGACTAACAGGAACAGCTTTAGACCTATCCCAATTTTTTTGCCACATGTTATTACTTTCTTTCATACGTTTTGAAATCTCATCACCTTCAATATCTTTGGGAGAATACCAACTCAAGAAGTCGTAAAAGTTTCCATTTGGATTTGCTGCTTTGAACGCTTCCATGTCACTGCGTAGAGGTGCACTTTGAAAGTTTGCTCTTTGATCGTTATCCAGTGAAGACAATATTTGTTGATGTTCAGTGATCATATCTTCTGTCTTTGGAGGTACTTGTTGTGTGATAGGTATATTGATAATACGACCATTGTCTAGCTTCATGGTTCGTAATACACCACGTGGGGGTTGATTGTTTATCTTTGCTCGAGTTTCCTTTTCAAAAAAGTCGTCCTCGTCAGAGAACGCATCCAGGTCTGACTCTACGTTTTCCTCTTGAGGTTCTACTTTCTTATTCATGTTATCTGCTTGTATTAGACAACATATGTTCAACATGTTGATCTTTTGTTCAAGTAGGCAACTAGTCCACTCGATCTCAGAATCCGTATGGGGAATATACCACTTACTCGTCTGATTGAACGAGTATGAGTGATCACCATCTTCATCACACACTAGATCCCAGAATACTCGTAACTTTTGTACAAAACAGCTCCACAAACGTCTCAGTTCTTCCCAATCTTCTAGTTTGATCGCTTCTCTACAGAACCGTGATAGTAATGAGCTTGGTGGACATGATTTAGGTAAACCTCGTTCATGAGTCATATCTCGATATTCTTCTGTTCTAAATATTGCTTTGAGTGCACTTCTAATACTTTCTCTACTGAAATCATCTTCGACTGTATCACGAGCAGGTGTTACACGTGGTTTGTTAGAGTTGAATACTTTTCCGTATAATGAACCATCAGTGTTGACTAGAAATTTAGTATATAGTTTGCGGCTTACTGTAATTGTCATCTTGTTGTGAGATCTCATTAGCAGTGTTGGATACTTCTTGTAGTGCTTTTAAGTACATTTCTTTAACAAACAAGTATAATAGATTCGATAATTTGCATCGTGGACTAAAAGTCAGTATAATAGTAGAGAGCATACTTGTTATCTTTTTCACAACGAATTTGCCATGTAGTTGCTTGGTATGGATTCAACTGTTCAATTTGCATACTTTCCAAATTGTGCATATCAGGTTGCAAACGTGGTGACAAGTAGTACGATTTGATCGGTGGTTCATCAGCATACATACAACCAAATGACAAGTTCTCGTTCTCAATTTTTTGTAACAAGTGATATAGTACACTCATACTATCTAGTATATAGGTGTACTTGGCATATAATCGAATATGATTACTGACGTCGCGCAGTGTCAAATGTTTACCCATCAACAAACAGAATAAATCAAACAATCCGCTCACTTTGGTGTATAGAGGTGGTATCGCTGTTTTCTGATTCAATACGACTTCACTACGGAACTTGACCACTGTTGAACCATGTTGCCATCTTCCCACGTATTCACAGTCAGCAGGTCTACCTACAGTAACGAACAATGGGATCGAGTATGAACCACCATGTAAACGTTGACGAAGAGGTGTGTTATGTAACGCGATGATCATTGCACTTTGTAGTATTTTTGCTTCACTCATGGACATTGTTCGAGAGGCAGATTCATTATCGATGACAGATGCTCGCTGTTGTTCTTGAATAGTGTATCGTTGTCGCAATCGCTTTCCGCTCTTGTTAACGGATACGATAAAGAACTCATCTACTCCGTACCAACGATTCAAGTGATGTGTTCGTGATGGAAAGTCGTTTTCGTCATTTAAAAGTATTTTTTCGACTTTGCCAATGGCTTCTTCATCTTCGTCCTCATCGTCGTCCATTGTACTTGTATCGCTATTGTAGTAGACTATTTCGTATTTTTTACCGGAATAAACCAAGTGTTTTTGTTGCGTGAAGAATGTGCCTTGTCTAAACTCTTGTTTTTGTTGCGAGAATTGTTCTGTCCACGAGTGTATCGTTTGTTCTATTTCATCTATGAACCTATCGACGTTAGATCAAAATGTGTTTGTATGCACTTTTCCCAGTCTGAAGCTGTGGAGAAATCATGAATTTCAAATAACGATTCGTCTTCTTCGTCGCTCTGAGAACTGACTTCATGAAAGTCTGCTTCTGCAGGTTCATTCAAAAAGTCTTCATCCATTTTTATCTTGGTTACAATCTTTATGCCAGAAGTGCAAGCAAATTAAAGACACGACCATCAAGATTGGACAATTTTGCTTTTAATTTACTACAGGCCAATACTAATCACTGATTGAATTGGCAACGTTTCTCAATGTACAGTATTGCTAACATTTCACATAATAACAACGTATCCTAACACTCATCACCAGCAGACTTAAAAGCGCACTGTAATACTTTGTATGTTATGCTATCTAAAGATGTGCAACTATGGGTGTTGTATTGATGCGTAACGTGGACAATCTTAGCTTTCTCCGCTGACGACATTGACCTTTCCTGCTCATACCTATTTGTGCTCTCCTCTAACGTGCTAGCATCAACTTGACATGGCCATCTACCCCAAGATAGTTCATAAAATCGCCTCTTCAATGTTGACACAGAAACATTTAATGCCTTAGCCGCCACTGGCTGAGGCACTGTTAACAGCCTTACTATGTCATGTACAGGAATTGCGATCTTATTCTTCTTGCTCGTTGGAGCTCCATTAAAAATTATACTCTCTTTCTTTGAGACCTTTCTTTTTGGCGAATATTCGTTGTCGTCGAGAGCGTCAGGACTACTACGCTTTGTCCCTCTCTTTTGGATGGAGAATATGGCTGTTTGATCAATTTTACTATCTGTCGAGTACATGAACGAAGTAGATGCAACCATGGCAATGTTATCTGGAGCTTTACTGTCCGAACAAACGTGTGTTGTGGTTTGTGTAATTGTTGTTTTCGTTTTGGGCGTTAACGAAATGCAACTAAAAGTCCCTTAGAGAGCCATTTGCCCGCTTTTGATCGTCCATTTCAAGTAAGGCTCACCTTACACCAAGATGAGGGTAAACGCTGACCTCAGCTTATGTTATTGCACCCAGCGTATGACATGAAAAAAATCGAAAAGCTATTCATGCCAATCGTTACTGTAGTACTTCACGGCTTGATTACAGAATCCTCCTTGTGTTTGTCTCCGCGTATGAATTATCATTAGCGTAAGGAATCAAGATTCTCTCCATTCCATACCTGTACAAGATAATACATTTGAATAATGTGGTATTAGATCAGACCTTGTAAACCAAACAAAGTACGAAGAGTCAAAACGCTAAGACTTAAGGTAATAAATTAAGTTTATGAAATACAATTGATACACTATACCGTGCTGGCAGTGTCTCGTTTCTTAAATGCACTCGACATTCCGTTACCAACGGGACTACCAGGAGAAACAGACATTGGATCTTGAGAAGTTGGCGTGACAAGTAATTTCTTATCATCCTCTTTCCCACTTTCTGCTTCATCTACTGGAGTGTAGTTAATTCTCTTCACTGGTGATTCGCACATGTCGTCATCATCAGCTCCCATTGAGGCAATTGATAAACTAGCATTTCTTGGTCTCTTCTTTGTTATTACTAGTGGTGCAAGTACCTTCTTTGGTGCAGGGGCTATGATTGTAGGACTCTGTGGAACAGATTGTGGTTCATGTACATGAAGAGGTTGTGCATTAAGCTGTATTGTCGTTGGTGTTGGAAATGTAAAAGGATTTGGAATAAATGGATGAGTTGGAGTTGTTTGCGAGGGTGCACTAGTATTTCTCTTCTTTTTTTCTAGAGCTAAACTTTTTGGCGTTGCAGGTGTATGGCTATCCAATCTAAACGTATGAAACATAATATTGCCACCACCTCCAGCAGACATGGGTCCGCCTGGTGAATTTATACTTGTTGGAGTTTGTGGTGAATCTGTTTTAATTGC
>JAESGV010000496.1_pt1 | contig 17486 bp, 20 predicted proteins | sample 9269781 | NCBI WGS metagenome assembly JAESGV01 (sample SAMN15741586, study PRJNA653496) | algae metagenome | isolation source: Tildeniella torsiva UHER 1998/13D and co-occurring heterotrophs from... | place: Slovakia: Slovak Paradise National Park, Hrabusice, Kosice Region | collected 2000-01-01 | reverse complement strand
AGATGGTACGGACTATTGCAAATCAGTATCGCTCTAGTTTATGCAACAGCACTTTCTAAAGGATGCACACCACTACTATACGTGTACAATATTGGAGGAAGATGTTTGTGGATCGGAGCAGCAACAGCGTTAATGACAATGAACGAGATTTTACTAGTATCACCAACAGTCGGTGCACTCGTTATCATACAAAATATACTCCTAGTGTTATCATTTTTCGAACTTGGAGAGAGCAAGGATGTAGAAGAAAAAATCAAAGAAATTAAAGGACTTTAAAAATTTTTACCATTTAATAGTTAGTGGATTAATCGATAACTTTTCTCTCGCGTGATACTGCGTATGAAGAATCTTTTTTGATGGTTCTGAATAGATTCCGCCTCCTATCCACTCATCATATAATGCTTTTGTACGATCTACAAGTGCAGAAAAATCATCTGTAACTGGTTGATCATTTGAAAAGTACAAATCTGAAACGAGTTGCAAGTAATCTTTCTTGTTTGATGACTCTGGTGCAGCAATTTGTCCGCCTCCGTTCAAACAACCACTTGGACACGCCATCACTTCTACAAAATCGTATCCACCTTTTGCTCCCTTCTTCATTCTCCGTATAATGTTTTGGATATTTCTAAACCCATTGGCAATTGCAAATTTCAACAATACTTGACCATCAGTTGGGTTTGTTAAGATTAACTCTTTGATGTCTGAGTTTCTGCCAGTTTTGAACACTAGGTCGCGTGGTTGTGTAATTCCAAACAATTCTTTCGAGGCGTATCGGAACACTATTTCTGCATATCCACCAGATCCAGTTGATTGAACTAACGGACCATTCGTAGGAACGAGTGAATCTCCAAGTTTTTCTAGTTCAGTAAATTCATGATCAATCGTAGCGTTTGGAATTTTTGCAAACTCTTCTGCATTTGTTATTCCTTTCTTAGTTAACAGTTCAACAACTTCACTTGATGTGAGTACCATATCAACTTCATGAGCGTTATGATCTGTTGGGTCGTACAAAAAATCATCACGACTTGCTTCTAGTTTTTTATCGAAACACATCATGACAGAAACGTGATAAATGTTACTTGGTTTTGTATTTGTCCTTCGTGCCAAGTATGTTTTAACGATAGAACCCATTACTTGCATTGGTGATTTTGTAGAGCTGATGAGTGGAAGAATAGTCTCTCCGTGTGACTTTTCTGCGTAACATACGAAACCTGGACATGCACTGATTGTTAGAGCGAAAATAAAAAGCGTACCTGGCGAGTAGTGGTGTATCTTTTGTGTGATATTTGGCGATAAACTCGTGGCATATTTCTAAGTGAGTGAAATGTCGCGACCAATTCGTATCTAGCACGTATTTGGCTCCAAAATGCGTTTTGAAAAAGTGCGTCAATTTTGCGAGCGCATCTGTTATGTTCGTGTTATAGTGTGCTGCTAATGAAGCTCGTGATTGCGGCGCAATACTTAACACAAACACTGACTCGTTCGTTATTGTTTCGAAATGTTTTTCAAACTCTTCTAGTGATTGTTGATTCACTAGAACTGATTCTGCACTAGTCACACAGCCAGAGCATGCTAAACAATCGGAAAGTGTAATAGTTGTCTTTTCTAGTGTTTTTCTAAATGTTAGAATCGAGTCGTAAACGATCGTACGTTGTGCCATCAGTGTTTAGTTGTACATATGTTCCCGATTCATCGTCTATTTGAATAGACTCGACTTTTTTCCCTTCTGACACGTCTAACTTTACAGGTTTGATACATGCTTGCGCTGGTGCAAGATAGTCGTTTAAGTCTGTAAGCTGTAGGGCCCCGCTAAAACGGGCTTTCTTGTTTGTGGGTTCCTCCATGTTCAAATAATTTGTGCTTGGTTGAGCAAGGATTTGTAAGCTTTTGATTTAATAAAGAAGGTGGTTTCATTTCCATACATTACTGCAAATGTCTCTTTTCTAGTGCTCTTGTTAAATCTGGTATGTTGCTTTGTTCGGATATTTGTCAGCTGTCATAGTTTTGTGAAAAGTTTGATAAGTCTGCAAACAACATGAGCAACGCTACCAACAGGACATTCCCTGTATTCGACCTTAAAGCCATCTCAGACTATCAGAATGTGAAGCATTCACAAACGGCAATTTTTAGCGAGCTCATAGCGTTTAACGTCGTTATGCTAGTACTTTCACTGGTTTTCTGTCGCGTAGAACCACTCAAGTCACGTGGCATCATTCCTCCGTGCTCTCTGTTCCTGTCACTTACAGCCCTGTGCATAAGACTTTCCGCAAATTTCACAGTAACGCAAACCACGTTGGATTTGGTACCTATACAAATGGGAGCCATGAACATGGTGTGGGTTACAGCTATTATTCAGTACTTTAGATACCTCATCAAGCAAAGAATCGAACACAATAAGCAGAATGGAACATACAAGCGCAATCTCTTCCAAAAGGTTATCAACTTTATCTTTGTGTCAAACATTGGATTGGCGATTTCCTTGGGCATTTATGTATTCTGTATACTCATGCTCATGGCTGGTACCTGGATCAGTCTGTACGCTACAAAGACTTTCTACACTGCTATCATATACATACTAGTGATTCTGGTCGTTTTACAGATTGTTACTGCTTCATCACTCGTTATTGTCGATCTCATCATCGACACTTGGCGTTTCGGAGTCTTCTCAGGAACATACTCTAGAAGAGACCCACTAGTGTTCCGCCTAGATGGCATCTTTATACTCGTTGTCTGTTTCTGTAGTGCTTCGTACACTATATTCAGTCAAGTGAGTCAAGCTTACATGGTGTCTGAAGGTCTCACATCAAGATCAGTAGGTTTATGGGCTCCTTTAGGATATATCGATTACGTACGTTGTGTTGCGATGTTACTAACAATCTAGGCGCAAAGGTTTTTCCTCATCATGGTCGGTGGAGGAACGTGCATTTGCGTCATTATCAAACGTTGGATAATGCAGCGACTTGTTACCGGAAAAAAGAAACAAAAAATCTCCACTGCGGAACATTTAGATAGAGTGTGGGCCAAAGAAGAAGGTCGTGTGGCTCTTGTAAAATACTGTGAAGCAGAGTTTAGCGTAGAAAACGCACGTGCGTACGACGACTCTACCAAGTATCGTGATATCAAAGATCCAAACGAAAAGATCAAATTGGCGAATCACATTTATGATTCGTACGTTGCTGATCATAATAGTTTGTTGCACGTAAACACATCACAGTCCGTTCGGTTAAGTTTGGCGGAAAAGATGACCAAACTGCCAGAGAGTCCTAATACTTCAGAGTTGGATACATTGTTTGAAGATTTTGAGTTGGAAGTGAAAAAGAACTTGTTGGATACGTTTTCTCGATTCATGGTCTCTGATGACTTTGCAGTTCTCGAAACAGAAAAAGATGTTTAAATGACAATAGGAATACTCTAAGAATTAAAAAGTTTTTATCGCTTCTTTTGACGCTTGTTCTTTTAAGCAGCTCTGATCAAGATTCTGGGCGTTATCGTTCTGCCTCTGTTAGCCAGATAGTACTTTCTTTGTTTGTTTGCATTAAGCGCGGTTTTGTCAGCTTTCAGTCCGCTTTTGAGTTGCGGTGCAACAGCCCAAAAAACCAAAACATGAACAACACAACAAACACCAGTTTTTATGTGTATGACCTTAAGGCTATATCAGACTACAAGAATCTGGGATACTATGACACTTCTATGCTCTGTTTGCTAACTGCTGTCAATGCCGTACTTCTAGTTCTTTCTATAGTTTTCTTTCGTTTAGAGCCACTCAAATCACGCGGTATTATACCGCAGTTCTCACTATTGTTATCACTGATTGCGAACATTATCAGAATCGCGTCTAATTTCACAACACAACAAATATTACTAGCTCTAGTTCCAATTCAAGTTGGTGCTATGAACATGGTATGGGTCCCTGCTATTCTACAATACATGCGATACCTCATCAAACAACGAATCGAATATAACAAACAAAATGGCACTTACAAACCTTCGTTACTACAAAAGATAGTCAACTTTGTGTTTGTGTCAAACATAGGTCTAGGAATATCTTTAGCTATTCACACATTTTGCATGCTCATCATAATGATGGGTATTTGGCTGAGCTACTTTGTAACAAACACGTTTTCTCTTTCCATCCTCGTCATTCTAGTTGTTCTTATCGTTTTGCAAATTGCATTTGCGACCACACTCATAATCGCAGATCTAATTATCGACGTATGGCGCTTTGGTTTCTTTTCAGGAACCTACACTAGGAGGGATCCTTTGGCTTTTAGGCACGATGGCATTTATTTATTCATTTGTTGTGTTCTCAGCGCAATCTACGTGATTTTCAGTAATGTTAGTCAACTCTACATAACAACTGAGGGTCTTACCTCTAGATCAGTTGGCATTGTTGCACCTACGTTCTTTTTGGAGCACGTAAGTATATTTCTTACCATTCTAACGTAGTAGGCTAAAAGATGGTTAATGTTACTCTTTGCAGGTGGAACGTGCATTGGTATTATCATTAAGAGATGGATTGTACGAAAAGCTCGCGGTAACAACGAACAAAAGATATCTACATCAGAACAATTAGATAGAGTATGGGCCAACGAAGAAGGTCGTCTAGCTCTTGTCAAATATTGTGAATCAGAATTCAGCGTCGAGAATGCACGTGCGTACAATGATTCTACAAAATATCGAGAAATCAAAGACCCAAACGAAAAGATGAGACTAGCAAATCACATTTATGAATCGTATATTGGAGATCAAAACAGTTTATTACTAGTGAATACATCACAATCAATACGAGCTAGTGTCGCAGACAAGTTGTCTAAAATACCAAGTGAAGATCCAGACTCGACAGTTTTGGATACTTTGTTCGACGATTTTGAGATAGAAGTTAGGCGGAATTTAACAGACACATTCGCTAGATTCATTGAGTCAGAAGATTACGTTATGCTTGAACCAGAAAAGGAGGTGTAACTTTTGAAATAGCAAATGGAAACAAAGATTCGACAATAAGAATAAATTAGGAAGTCGTTTACTGATCTTCATCGTCACCAAGTGCATCCCAAAAGTTTTGTTTCTTTGGTCCATCATCAGCATGAACATCTTTCCAAGTACGAACATTTGTCTCTGTTGGTAATTTCGTTACTTGATGTTCATCCTCATCATGGAATTCTACAACTTTTGGTTTTCCATCATCTTCATATACTCTCTTGTTTGCTTGTTTCTCCTTTTCCTCTTCCAACTCTTCTTGTTCCTTCTTTTCTTTTAATTTTTCTTTCAAAATCTTGGCCTTGTTGGGATCGTGTATCACTTCAGAAAGAAGAATCATTGGTCTTGCACTTTTGAGTGATTTTGTAACAACTACACTTCGATATGGTTCTGGATCAATGCTTACAGCTTCTAAACCATACGCAGTTGCCAACGCGTGAACAATGTTACGACGCTCCTTGTTCATTCTTGGGAATTGGTAACTCGCGCGTTCTTTACTGTTTAATAAAATCAAATCATCAAATGCGCGTTCAATGTTGGTTAATGTTTGTACGTTTCTACGCGCGATAATTTGTAATTCTTCGCTGTACTCTGGCATTTCTCGTTTCTCAAAATCAATTTCAAACGCGTTTGCGAGTTGTTTGATTCTTCGAATACGTTTGCATTCCTTGTCACATTCGAGTAATGGTGGAAGTCCAATGACACTATATGGCAATATTTCCAATTCTACAATTGGTTCTACAGCGTCACCTTCTTTTTCTGCGTTCTTCTCTTTTTGTTTCTCCAAATGTTCTTTTTGCATTTTTTTCATTTTTTCATCGTACAATTTTCTTACTTCTTTGCAATCTTTGAGTGCAGTAAAACGTCCACATTCACATTTGATCTCTACTTGTTGATGACAGGCATTCAATGCGTTACAATCTGGTTGTTTTGGATGACACTTTAGTAAACACTTGTGTCCACATGATAGTATTTTTCTACACGCTTGGTTACATCCATTTTCCAAAATATACGATTCCAAATTGTCTTGTGTATCTTCTGCTGATTTGGCCCATGCTCTCTTTTGAGTGATGCAAGCACCTGGATGACAAACTCGATCACATCCATGACCGCATACTTGAACTTTGGCGCATGGTTTCTCACACGAGAATGTGCAAAGTAAATCTCCTTGTTTTTGATCTGCTTTTGATGGTTCGCATAGTTTCTCAGTTTGTGTTTTTCCACAGTAGCATCCTTGCGTGTACACGAGTTCACAATTCTTACATTCTCCTGGGTGGCATATATCTTGGCATCTATGACGTTTGCAGTTTAATAGTTTTGCGCATGTTTTTCCACACGAGATTCCATTCTCGTCACGCTCTCCGCTGCATTGTACGACATATGATTTCTTTCCGCAGTGACATTCTTCAGAGTGAGTACCACTACATGGTGGACATGGTCCTGGGTGACATGGAATCACGCACTCGTGAGGACAAGTCGTTCGTTTTCTTCCGCATTGTTCACCACAAGTATGAGGAGTGATAAACATGTCATTTTCTGGATCTTGTACTTTTCTGCAAAAGCATTGGTACTTGTGTGGTACTTTTTGGTACAGGTGTCTGCATTGAGGACAAGGCCACCATGCATTTTTGTCAATAACTTTCTTTGTATCGGTTTGAGTAGTTGATTTCTCACGAGCCCAACCTTGAGCGCAACTCATGTGTAAAACTGTATAACACTTGTCGCACGACCAAATGGCTCTTCCTCTTCTTACTGGATCCATACAAATCATACACTCCAACGATTGTGCTTCAATCGTGCGTATCAATCGCTCTGTAAGTGGCAGTTGAGCCAATACGAGAGGATCTAACACTTCACGATGTTGATGTTTTTTAGTACTAAATAGGTTAATGAAAGTCCTAGAAATATTTACTGTTCATGTTGTATTTGTTTAGCTGAGAAGGCACCACTGCTACCAGCGTCGACAAACTTTTTTTTGGGCCTTTTTGGTGCCGCATTGTCGTCAGTTTCAATAGTTTGTTCTGTATTCGTTCCAGCGTTACTAGTTGTGATAGGTTCAGGTGTTTGTGGTTTACTGCGTCTGCGTGGTTTCGATTTTTTTTGTGGTTTCTCAAATCCGCTATTAAGCGAATCTTGGTGCTCTTCAATAGATACAGGTACGAGAACACTGTGTTCAGCAGGTGTGATTACTGCTCTTCCACGACCGCTCCTACCACGTGATGATTTTGGACGAACAATACCTTCGCGAGGGGCAGGTGCTGTAGTTGGTCTAGATTCGTTTTGTGGTGCTGTTGTTGGTCTGGATTGGATTTGAGTTTGTTCTACGATCGATTCTGCAGATGATGGTTTCGCATAACCTCTTCCGCGACCTCTTCGTGATGAGGATCTTGATTTTGGTTGTTCTGCGTTAACTCCCTCTTGCGAGATCGGTTCGTTATTTGTTAAATCAGGAGTGTTTGTGCCACGACCTCTTCTAGATGGACCTCTTCTACCGCGGCCACTAGTTGGTCTGCTACCAGTCGTTTGCTCCTGCTGTACTTGTGATTGCACGTTAGGGTAAAATGCTGGTGCGTCTACGTTCATTTCTTAGGGTTGAGAAACAAGTACTGGCGAACAAGATGTTTTTATGCGTCTGTTCAAGGTTGATTTCAATTTCAAACTTGTAAATATGATGTTCAATCTGAGCAACGAATTTGAACAAAACTATTACCATGGCGCCATGTGAGCTAGCTGTTCGTTGAAGCGGCGCGGACGACAATCGTTGAAACTTTACAAAGCTGTCCACTGTCTATTTGGTAAATTCACAACTGGACAGTCTTCTACAGAAAACAAAAGAAGCAACACAGTTTAGCTCACTACACAGATATGCAAAAAACACTAGTTCTATTACTCGCAGTAGTCGCCTCTGTGTACAGTAAATTACCAAAAGATGAGTGCACAATCATAAAGTCACCGTTACCTATTCCTCCAGTTGGTGTAGTTTGTGCGAATCCAGACAGAGCCAGACTTATTGCAACAGACTATTTCGATTGGTATTACACCCATACTGATTTCAGAGGATACAAAGTTTATGTAGGAGAGTCAAAGGGAGTGCAGTTGTTCTCTGCTTTCATAGGACTCGGTTCTGCTAGTGCTGCTTTCATGATGGAAGAACTAGTTGCACATGATGTACAAGTCGTAATTAGATTAGGTACAAACGACTACAACGTAACAGAGGCAGATGTAAAGAAAGTATACGTAGTACAAGAATGCCACAATATGATTGGATTGAAACGCGACTATGGCTATCCAGAAGATGAACTAGATGTTGGCATTCCTGCCGATGCAGGTTTGGTTCAAGCCATGATAGAAGCCGCACCACGCTTCCCAGAAATCCAAGTCATTAAATCCATTGGATACAATGTAGATGCATTCTACTCGTTCTTTGATCCCACAAACGTTGCTTACGATCCTGAAAGAGTTAGAAACATTATCGCTCAATACGAAAAGAAACGTGCAAACTGCAGAGACATGGAAACATGTGCCGTTCTGCTCATAGGTCAAATTCACAAAATCAGAACTGCATCAGCGTTGCAAGCTGTGGTCAAGTCTGGACCTAAACACGAAGGTACCGCAACAACTGGTATCTTGTTAGTTTTGGATGTTCTAAGGAGACAAGCCATGGAACTAAAGAAGCAACAATTCAAGGAGTTGATGAACAAATAAATTAGTGAAACAATTTTATTGCAGTGGGAACAAGTACTCATCTGAAACTTTTGTACGTTTCGCATCCCTTTCCACGTGGAATATTTCATCTAATTTTCGTTTTACTGTTTCTTTTTCTTGTTTTGTTTTCGCTTTCTCTAGTATTTCTAATTGTTGATAAAATAGTGTTGACTGTTCGTCATATTTTTGAACATCTTTTTGTTTTTGTTCTTCTTCCTGTATATCTTTGTCGAGTTGCGCTATTGTGTCCTCCAACTCTTTAATTCTTGGATTTAGTACATCTTCAGTATCAACAACTTGTTCGTCGATATTTTTCCAAAATATTTCATTAACAAGTTGAGCGTTGTACGCGTACCTTTGTAGCGCAGATTCGTGTAAGTGACTCAACCATGGTTCATGCGTCTGTATTTCCTCTTCGTTATCTTCATCATCGCTTTGTTCCTGTTGTAGCTGTTCTTGATCTTCTACCTCTCCTTGTAACTGCATATGGATAGCCAAGTGTTCTTGCATCTGCTGTATATTCCGCGCTCTTAATTGTTTTTGCATTTGTTTTATCTGTTTTACTTGTTTTTCGTAAGGTTCAAAGTTTGGCGGTGTCGCATTTTGTATCGCGGCTGCTATATTATTGATTTGACTCATACTTTGCATATATTGTTGATTTTGTACGTTCATACCTCCCATTCTAAATTGTGGACTTGGTGGTGGCGGTGGTGTATTTTGTTGTTGACTAAACACGCCTATCGTTGGTGTCGGAGTGTTAAATACGCGATGTTGTGACGCTAACTGTTGCAAGACGCCACCACCTCCTGTTCCTGGGGTCGTAGGCATACCTCCCACACGCATCGAAAAAAACGGATTAAACGCCATCGGTGTCGATGGTGACATCATCATGGGACCTGGTGTTGTGGGTGTTGGTGGCTGCATGCTTTGTTTCAAAAATTAGCCGTTACAAGCAAACCATGACATCACTAGACTTTATGGCGATGCTAAGGGCAGAGAGGAACAAAAGTATGCGTGTGTAATAGTTGGGTAACATTTTGTAGAACCTAGTAAAAAACCGCGTGTATTCGAGGATAGAACAGATAAAATCGATATTGCAGACTACCTATTAACTGAAAACGCACCTAAAAATATCTACTACATTCCAAATTTCATCACCGATACTGAAGAACAAAAATTATTAGATGCAATCTATGAAACAACAAACTCGAAAGAAGATCAGTGGACATCACTAACAAAAAGAAGACTAAAAAACTTGGGTGGTGCTCCACATCCTGATGGACTCGTTAAAGCACCGCTGCCGCACTATGTCAGACAGTTGAAACAAATATTAAAACAATCGGGACTAGAAGTGGGCGACTTTGTATCATTAGAAGAAGATTCTAGCTATAATCAAGTTTTATTGAACGAATACAATGATGGTAAAGGTATATCCTTCCATAAAGATGGTGCATTGTATCATCCTGTCGCGTTAGTACTGAGTCTTGTCTCACCAGCAGTAATCGAGTTTATTCCGCAAAAACCAGAACGTGGGATAGATTTCACTTCACAATGTCAAGTACTACTTGAGAAGAACAGTTTATTAATCTTTACTGACGAAGCATACACAAATCTATACCATGGCATACGAGATCAGCAACAAGATGAGATTTTGGAAACTTGTTTGAATCGAAAGATAGCAAATGTACAAATTGGAGATGTCATACAAAGAGGTGAAAAACGAGTTAGTTTAACGATCCGTTGTTGTGCAAAAGTATCAAATTTTGGTGGATTTAGTGAGCATGAGAAAGAAGAAATGAAAAGAAGAACAGCATGGTGGATTCAATCAATAAATGAAAAGGAATAGCTGGTATTGCCTAAGTGAGAATTATAGCACTTGTACAGAGCAACAAATACAAGACAGCGCGAATTCTGATAATTACTAATAAATATTTAATCACCACTTAGTAGGATTGACATTTTGTATCCAGCAGCGACATAACGTACATCAGTATAATCGTTCAATTTCGTCAGCGAATATGCGTCCGATGTTCCAGTTTGGTGTTTTCCATTCTTTCCCTGTACAAACACGTGACCAGATTCCGTTCTCACTACCATGTGTTTGAATCCCATCGCTATTTGTTGTGGTATGAATCCCTTCAATTCTACAAGTTGTGGACAAGCTCTCGATTCTTTTGTGTATTTGTCATCTTCGATTTTTGTTTTAAATCCAAATTTCTGTCCCCAAAAGTAGATTCCTTTTTCTAAATGTTAGTTACAATTTCTAAACATACTCGCAATGGCTGCACTCATCAACTTTCCTGCATAGATTGAAGTTACTCCCTTTCCTTTTAATGCACCGATCATGCGTGGTGCCTCTTGAATCTCGTCACAAATACTCGTATTGCATAGCGAATTGTGTTTTGATCTTCCCCACTCTCGTACTGTACCATCTCCTACATTATTAGAAAATGTTACAAAAATCGTACGATCGAGAGATAATGCATGGTACGGACCTAATGCAAGGTCAGTGATGTTACTCAACTTTTTGATCTGCGTAGGTACCACTAGTTCATTTGTCTTTGTTGCCATTTGTCCATACTTTGCTGTTCCCATCGTGAACACGTTTCCATTTTCTAATAGTACGCACGTGTATGCATTATCTGTTTTTTCGTATCCACTAGCGTATACGTTACGAACGAGATCGTCATCAAAAAAGTGTAATTGTTGTGGAGAAGTGTAGTTATCGTCATAGTCTTCATACTCGCCATCTTTTGGTAATCCCAACTATTCGAGTTAGTAACAAACAAAGAACATACTTGTCGTAGTGAATTAGATCCCCACACAAACACTCGAGAATCCTTTTCTCCATTTTTAATTGCTTTGCATATCACGTGATTAGCATACGAGCAACTGATTCTTTCCACTTTATACTGCGAGAAAAAATCTACGCGAGTAGGCGTCGAGTACGAGTTGGCTCCATCTTGATCAAAAAGCCCTAACTGTCCACTTGTGTTGTTTCCTGCTGCGTATAGTTGACCTTCTTCTGTTACGAAAAATGCACATTCATGACCTGCTGCGACAAACTTGATCGTTTCATTGCTGAGTGATTGTATGACTGAGAATGTTGATGATTCTTGCTGTCCAATATTACAGGAACCAGTTACGAGTACACCTTCTGGAATGTACGTACTTGATTGAAATGCAGGTGTTGGAGAATCATCGTCGATTACGATCACCTCTGGTTTGCTTACTTCAGAGTCTGGTGTTTCATCATCTGTTTCATCTTCATCTTCGTCAGGAATATTTTGAATCAAACTGAGTACGTTGATATCTTGAAATACGTACGCAGATGACTCCCTACTCACTGTCGATTCAATGTTCAAAAGTTCTAATTGACTCTTTAGTATTGGTATTTGTTTTACTATTTCTTCTTTTTCATTCTCTTCTTTAACAGTCGTCATTTTGTCGCAGTACTGTATCAACGCATCAGACGCTTCTAACTGCTTGTCAAAGATTTTCACTGTCGTCAGTACATGTCAAGTTGATATACCTCTACTTTCCAATTTGGCCAAGCATTGGTCTTGTATTTGACGTATTCGTTGTATCTCTTGGTCGATGATAAAATTTACGCGATCCATTTCTTCAAGTATTTTAGTTTTGTACTCTTGCTGTGTTTGCTTCTTCTTTTCTGCTGCTTGACGAATAGTTTGAGTTTTTAATTCTAATTCTGCGAACACGTCCTGCGGTCGTGTTAATAGATGTCCCTCGTGGACTTTTTGTGAGATACAATCATCACATACAGGTTCGTAATTGCATACTGTACAGTAACCGTGTACTTCTGAATATGGATGTATTTTACATTGGTAAGGTTGCGTTGGATCTTCTGCGTTAAAATCGCAACAATATTTTCTGACCAAGTCGTCACGAGAATTCACGAATGTATATTTTCGGCACTGTGTGCATCCCAAGCAGACTTTTTTTCCAGTGTTGTTCAGTGAATTTACCGTGTACAACATGTCCAAACATGATTCACATATTGTATCTCTGCAGAGAAGAGGGAATAAAAAATCTGGACTCTGCTTGCAGATCATACATTGTTGGGTTACTTGAATCTTGATTTTCTTACGATTTGGCGTTCGCAGAATGTTTGTACGCTTCATGTAAGATGTTACAAATTATGTGATTGCTGAGTGACTCAAAATAGTCCACGAAAGCTGGAAGAGTGATTATCCAGCTCAGGTTCTATTTGTTTTTCGCTCTGAGTAGAATCTAAGAGGTTTTCTTTTGTCAAGCATTATACCATATACTCTGAAAGCTGACGGACGTCAATCAAACACCAAACAAAACATGGCACAAACGAGCAAGCCTACCGTGGCTGAGTTCATTGATGAAGAGAGAATCGATACAGATTATAGATATCGTTACAGATACCTCAGCAAAGCTATAAACTTTACATCACAGGACGTTGAAATCATTCAGCGCCACAAGGAATTTATCGCAGAATCCGTAACAATAGGAGTAAGGGAAATAGTAGAAACTACTCTCAAGTTCAGCCCCACACGTAAACTTCACTTAGCTAGAATTGAACACTTCAAATACAAAAAAGAATTTGTATCTGACCCAGATGAGCTCACGATGGAAAGTGAACAAGTTGTTGCAAGAATAGAACTGTACACAAAGTTTCTAAAATATGCATATTGTGGAATCTGGGATGATTTTCATGCCGAAAGTTTGGTATCTGTTTGTGCAAAAGGATGGGGAAATAAGAGCGTACCTGTTGCATCAATTTATGACACTATTTCCCTCTCGAACATGCTTCTACGGATACAGACAAACTTTTTAGAAAATGAAACGATACCAAAAGATGAACAAAAGCGTCTTTTGCTTGCGTTTCATAAAATAGGTATGCTATACGCAGATATAGTAAGTTACGCAGAAAAAATGAATAAATTTTATAATGTGTAAGTACTTCGAACTAGGTTGGTCCGATTGCTTTTCTGACTTCATTGTTGATTCGACAAAAGTTACAATAAGAGAGCCATTGCTTCCGTTTCCAATAAAGAACAAAGCATACGTTGGGTCACTAGATGAAATTTAATGCCATTTAAAAGTAGTTGACAATCTTTTCAATTTTGGAAGACCTTCCCGTTGCCATCTATTATAATCATTTGACGTTATTATTTCTCTAACGGTCATAAAAAAGCTTTGTACATGCAGGTCATCCCAAAATCCCCAGAGCAATGCAGATATTGGTTCATACAAATCTATTCCTATCCATCCTCGCGCTATTGTTGTGTATAAATCATCAAGTGCCAGCTCTTGTGGCGTAGAGGTTGTTCTCACAGTGGTTACCGTTAAACCATTGTTTTTATCTGTATAACAATACACTCGCGGTCCATCATCTGTTTCACTGGCGCTATTCATCGTTTGCGTATTTGTTTGAAGCGGTGGTAACGTTGGTTTGTGTCGAACTGGTTGTGGGTGAACATGATTATGTTCTGATGTTGTAGTTGTGACTAAAACTTGTTGTTTGTGACAATTACAGAGCGGATGCACGTTGTTTGCGATTGTGTGAGTATCTGAACTTCCTAGTAGTGAACCACTGACTCTGCATCTTGTGTGAGTTGTCATAGCTGTCACTTTTTGTAGTGGTACACCCAGATTTGGAAGCAGAGGCAATCGTTCGTGTTTGCATTTATTTTGAATCTTTAAAGTTTTCTCAGAAGCTAATGCATTGTGAAGGTTCAAATTAATGCATACTAAAATTAGACTTTACAGTGCGACACTAGCATATCTTCGCAAACCTGTAGACGATGTTCCCCAACATCTACACCTGTTTCTCTTCGCATCATCAGCAAACCAGCTCTTGCTTTGACTGGATTATGTCCCAACAATCGCAAAACAGTGTAAGCAAAGAAACCAGTTCGGTGACATCCTGCAGAGCAGTGCACAAGAATCGTATGCTTTTCGTCTTTCTTGATTAAATCTACTACATCTTGCGCCATTTGTATAATCAGTATTTGCGTTTCTTTTCCCGACAAATACGAAATACTTGCTCCTTGTAGCGGTAACCAGTGCCATGTAACACCTGCCTTGAGTGCGTACTCGGCAAATTTACTTGAATCTTCTTTTTCATTTAACAAGCAAACAATATCAGTAATTTGATTCTTGTCATGGAATTGTTTAAACATAGAGTACTTGCTATGCGGTCTATGCCACAAACACATAGAACTTTGTTGTGATAGCGGCACAGGCATAACTGTAAGTTGCTTTCCGCTTCTGTCTCGCGGAAGTTGTTTGATGTTTGGTAGTACAATCTCTGATAACGTTTTATCAAGTGTCTCTTTGATTTTATCACCAACTACTACTCTGATGATTCGCATCGTATGTTTGTTCGATAGTTCTTCTAAAAGCTCTGCATCTAAATGTATTTCGGCTGTTGTTACCACTATCACAACTCTGTATTCTTTACGCTCGTCAGACCAGCCAGTTAATAGTGGTTCTAGATCGTTACGATATAATGTTTCTTGGAACGATTTGACATCACGTACTGGAATGAACCAATCCTCGCACGAAGAAAGTATATTTTGTTCGCTTTGTGTGTTATGAAAAACACATACCCCTACGGCTTGCCCTACGCTGTCATTGAACGAGTGCATTTTGGAACAAGTTGGCTAGCAATTTGTAAGACTTAGGTAAGATGACTTGTTCAGAAACGAGCACGATTCTCAACTATTTTCATCTCATTAATTTATTGTTACCGTGCATGGTTGTGTTACCACTCCAATTTGATAGGCAGGTGAATTATCTGAATACTCATTTTTAGCTGTGAATGAATCTCTAGTTGTCACACTATACGTTTTACCGCGTTCTAACGTAAACGCACGAATCTTTTGCTTGTATACAACAGAGCCATTTTGTGGCACTGTTTTGTATGCTCCATTCGATACAGTGGGCGCCACTCGACGAGCCATAGACCTTGATACCTTGCGACTTGGTTAGTTGCGACGTCAGTGAAGATTATATGTCCACTGCCTACTAAGCCCTCTAATGGAGTCCCATACTTGCATACGTGTACAGTTTTGTCTGTATCGTTGGAAAGTTTGAAAGTGAGCTCCAAATTCGCCTCTTTGGTGTTATGAATGATGAACTCGCCTGTGAGCGTTTGTGTCATTTTTTTTTTTGTAACCTTGGAACTCACAATATTTCCTTATGATAGTACGACCGCTGCGACTAGAAGACTTTGAAGCTTTGTCTAGTAAGCATACAAGTGTACCCAGTTTTGATCGTGGATTTAGACCCAGATTTATTACACCGAATATACTCGCTTCAGGGCATTTCACGTTAGGCCTTCAAATCTGGGAGTATCCTTCATTTAGATTACTGCGAGCAATTAAATGCGGTTCAGGATATGTTTCTACTATTTCTCCCTTTCCTGATGCACCACTAGTTGCAATAGCAAACGATATCGACAAAAACCCAAGTATTTATAACTATCTAACTGGAGAAGAAGTATGGCGTGTACCAACGAAAATCGCATACAGATCTGTCATCGCTTTAGGAAAAAATATTGTCTGTTTCTATGCCACAGACAAGAGAGAATTACATGCAGTAAACATTTCCACAAAACAAGAAAAGACCCTACAAGTAAATGATGTCTCACAAATGATATTCTGGGAGAACAACAAATTTGTTAGCTACGCTAGAAGCGATGTAAATGGAGCGTTCAAGTTGCGCATGTTCAGAATGGAGGATAATTTGAACATAGTTGAAGTTTGGTTGCAAGAAATGACTGCCAAGTACGAAATGGCATGTCTTACGCCAAGAGGTATCATGTGTAGATTAGAACAAAACAAATTTAAACATTTTTCTTGGACTGGAGAGCTCATAAGTGATATTACGCTTACGCCACCAGTAGATGAACGCGATATGTACTGGAACACATTAACATATGTTCATGATGACTTGTTATTGTATAATGGATCAGAAATGGCTGGTGTAGTTGACTTGAAAACGAACAAGTTACATCCACTTCGAGAAACGAGTAATGGTTCGTATTTGCATAGGGTAACGATCCATCCGTATAATAGTGTGATAGTGGCGATAAGAGAAACGCAGTTTTTAGATGTGTATCGATTGTTACCAGATATTAGTCCATCCGTTACTCAAATGCAGAACAAACTTTTAGCATGTGGACACTTTTATGATTTGAAAATAAACCAAAGAAATTATTGAAGCGTGGCTGCATAGCTTTGCACTTCTTGTATTCAAGCGCTATTATTAGAATATTCCAAAATGCGAAGGTGGTACAGAAGAAGCACTTGCTACAACGTAGACCTTTTAAAAGCTAGAAGACGTTTAAAGAGGAGAGATAAAAACCAATGCATTGCAGATGAGATTACTGTAATAAACGATCAAAACATGGCCGTTGGAAAGTACGTGCATTTGGCAGAAAACCTATACAAAAGGTATGTATGTGTAGCTAAAGCTAATAACTAGTGACATGATTGGTACGAAGCATGCAAACAAAGAGTTTTATATGGATATGCCAGTATGCGACCAATTTGCATTGGAAAGGATGTACGAGCAAGTCAAAGAAGCTGATTTTTGGGACGCAGAGGATAGAAAGAAAGGTATTTTGTGGTTAGAAAAGTGGCTTCAAATCCCAAAAGAAAAAAGTTACTTTCAAGATTAAGAAGACATGCCAACAGCAACGAACGTTTTGACGCTAAAAATTGTACAATATTATTCGTTATGGCTTAGTAAAAATCTGTGTAGCTTGTCATAAATATGTTGTGTACTGGCCAAATCTGACCAGACAA
>JAESGV010000495.1_pt1 | contig 17490 bp, 18 predicted proteins | sample 9269781 | NCBI WGS metagenome assembly JAESGV01 (sample SAMN15741586, study PRJNA653496) | algae metagenome | isolation source: Tildeniella torsiva UHER 1998/13D and co-occurring heterotrophs from... | place: Slovakia: Slovak Paradise National Park, Hrabusice, Kosice Region | collected 2000-01-01 | reverse complement strand
TATAGTTTTGGGTGTAAACCCTCCGGTACTACTTGAAGCACGCATGTGTTAAATACAAATCAGTTTTTTGGCCTCTATCAAAGACAGTGACGTTGACGGTTGGCCTAATTACAATCATAATGCATCAGTGATCCGTTAAAGAAATACGACAAGCTAACAAGTGACTACGCTTTGTACACTTTCTGTTCCTTGATCTCAATGCTTTCTAAAGCGAACAATAACGTTGTAAATACACGTCAGTGCCTGTTACAGAAATTTGCATGTCAAACTACTCAAGGTTCGCACTTGTTGGACTGATTCTTGTACCTTTTGTTGCTATATGCTTTCTATCGTTCTATAAAAAGCCAAGTGGACTAAGAACAACTCGTACACCAAGAAAGACAACATTAACAAAGAAGCTAATCACCACACTTCCACATGTAGATTATTGGTCATACGATCACAAACAGAGATTTAATGCTTCTGCAGTGGTATCGCATCAAATGTATCTCGTATATGAAAACTACGAAAAACAAAATAAGAAATACTATCCAGAATTTTTCCCTATCGCTTTTGAAGCACCAACACCAGTTGTTCAGAATATCACAGCATCGAAATTATGGACCGCAGAGTACTTTGCTAATCAAAACATCACCATGCGAGTCAGAAAACAAAGACAAAAGCAATTTTTAAACTTTGATTTTTCAAAGCCAATTCAAGAAGATCCAACGTACGCTGTCGTAACACTCTCGTCTAAAGATTTTTTTGAGAACCTGGAGAAAGAGCAAGCAGATTACTTTTACTATTCAAACATTATTGAAGCGTTCAGTGAAGCCGCAGCAAATGAATTCGTTCCATTCACAAAAGACTTGGAAGTTACAGCAAAATCAAAGTCTTCAAATATTTGGTTTGGAGGTCGATCTTCGTCAATTCGTACGCACTATGATGCATTGCACAACATGTACATTCAAATCAGAGGTCAGAAAAAGTTTACATTGTATCCGCCCTCATGGTGGAGGTTTTTATACTTGTATCCTCGTTTACATGCATGTCATCGAACATCGCAAGTAGATCCTACTTCTGTGGACAAAAAACTCTTCCCACAGTTCCAAACAGAAGAAAAAGGCCCTCAGCAGATTACCCTTCACGAAGGTGATATTCTGTACATACCTCCTTACTGGTTTCACGAAGCAGAATCCATAGGTGTCTCTATTTCAGCAAATATTTGGACAGAGAGCTTCGAAAATGATGCTTTTGAAAATTTAATGCGAGCTCCATTGCCATTTGAAGATTCGTGGTCTAAAGAAAAAAAGATATTTGCTGCAAGACACTATGTAGCAACTTGCATCACCAAGTATATTGAAAAAGCAAGCAAAGACACGGACCAAAGCCAACAACTCTACCACTACAAGGGTGTTAAAGATTACATCGAAAAGGTCCTCAGAATACGATACGAACCACTAATTGCGCAAGGCGTTTTATCGGCAGACGTAGATATCGATAACTTTTGTTTATATAACAGACAAGAGGCTGTTATCAGTGACGCTTTCGACAAAGCAACAGAAGGTGTTGCGGAACTAGCAGTTACTTTGTCTCCATCTATAAGAGATATCATTATGGGTAACTATTTTGAAGAAGTTTTAGCTGTTGCTCTAGAGGCAAAACATATCGGAGCATTCTTAAAGTATTGTTTCAAATAAATCTGTAATTACTCTTCTGTTATTATAAAGTTTTCGATAGCCGTTGGATCACTCTCTAATCTACGTTCTCTAATCTTTGCCTTTTCGAATACTGCCAATAGACCTTTTCTAAAGTTGAAGATGACGGCAATACCAACACCCATTAGCGCGAATCTCCATAAAATACTAGCGATGGAAAATATCGTTATGATAACTCGAACTCCCAACGTTGGATCGGATCCATTTGCAAATTGATTCATTGGTGGAATATTAGGTGGGAATCTGATGCGATCTGGCCATAGATAAATTGAACTGACCTATTCACTATTAGTACTCGTTTGGAACATAACATACTCTGTAGAGTAAAAAGGCAGGAAGTGTTAAACACCAAATTAAAAAGAGAATCTGCAAAATGATGATTTCTTTCTTGATGGCAATACGTAGTGATATAGTTGGTAATATAATACTGAAGAAGAATAAAAATCCAAAGGCTATGTATCCCTCTACTACGTCGAAATACAAAAAGAATGAGTTGGTGATAAGTACACCGACTACAATTAGAACGTCAAACTTGAGCATGGCAGCGTAGATTGCGTATAGTCGATATGCGTGAATGAGTTGTTTGTTGTTACCAGCGTATCTAAAAATTTTCCAACCAAAAGATCTAAACACTCTAAAACATTTAGTACTGTGAAACATTGACAAACCTAATCGACAGTATAATGTTGACTACACAAATTGCGATCGATATAATGAACGGTAGGTATGAGGTCACAATCGCACCCATCACCCTAAGCGAAGTGGGATTCGGTCTGTTTGCTAAATCGTTACTTGGTACATACAAGTGCACTGCTGAACGAACAACGAGTAAAACGCCTTGAAGCAGAAATACTGACAATTGGAATTCATTTTCCTTAATAACTGCCTCAAACAACATGTACAACATGGAGAGTGCAATATAAAGCTCTAGGGTGTGTAAAAAGTATGTAACATAGTCCGGAAAATCTTGCAAAGCGTTGATTATCATACCAGATATCGCACCGATGGACACCACCGTCAAACTAAGTATACCAACTATGAGTAAAAGTTTTCCTGGAGAACTAGCATCACGAAGCGACTGTTTGATTCTTTTTATCCTGTAGTGGATTCGCTCAGGTGTTTTTTTAATCTCTTCTTTGAGTGAAAAAGTTCGGATACGCTCGCGCAATCTATCGAACTTTGCGTGTATTCTGTCCATCTCACTGCCTATGCTTTTTGATTTACGTGTCACTGTCTGCTGTAAACGGGGATAACTCTTACAATTAATTGAGCGATTCGTGTTTGTTTAGCTATCGACTTCTTTATTGCAACATAATCCTGCAGCAAATAAATACACTTTATTTGCTCTCTGTTTTGTCTAGCTCTGTTAATACTTTTGATAATGCAATAACCCATTCCTTTCTTTCTTTTTCCGTTGGTGAATCTAATATAAATACTCTGTCTGAAGTTTGGTCATAAATTGCAAATGGATGCACTAATGGGTCTTTTAGTTTCACAGCATCTACTTTTGCTCCATCTAATATAATCTTCCCATACGGATCTGCCTCTTTTTTAAATGTTTGGTGACTCTCAAAATAAAATATAACGTTTTCATATAGAACAAAGTATCGTACTTTCCAGCTCTTGTACATCCCACCCTCCTTACTATTGTATTAACAACATGGATATTTAATTACGCTAAGTATCCCTCTTTTATCGGTATTCGAGAGAAATCTACTTTTCCTATGTCGATAGAAGAAAAATCTATCCCTGAACTAGACCGTGAATGAGACATGGTTGGCTTCAATACAAACGAAGCTGTAATTATGAAACAAGAAGTTTCGCTGTAAGAAGCTGCGCTAACTTGTCTGAGGGCTGTTAGAAGCTGCTAGAACTGATAGAGAAGTTGTTAGCTAAAAAATCGTAGAGCGGAGTGTCATCCCAAATAGGGTATAGTTACATTGCGTTCATCCAAATTTACATTGCCCACTGCAACCAAACAAAAAAACGAACAAACCTCATGACCGTTAGTCCAGGAAGTATCAGCCCTTCATGCACCATAAACGTTGAATGGAGCTCAAAATTATCAGAAATAACTATTCTTCCATCAAATATTATTTTTCCAACTACGATTCCAAGCAATACAACAATGAGGTCATACAGGCAGTTACCAGCTTCAAAAAAGGCTTTATTACAACCTCCAGTTGCTGTAATTATACTAGATAGCCTCGTGGCCGACATGTGCATTCGTGACATGAAGCTTAATTATCACCATCCTGATGAGTTTGAGAATATTGCATGTAATTTGGCGCAAGTTCCACAAATGAGATTGCGTGACTACATGCATAGTTACATAACACAACTAGGATTTTACAATTTCCCTCGTAGACGTAAGTTGTTTCATATTGCAACTAAAAGTTATAGTGTCAAACTCTGTAAAGGGTTCTATAACAAATCTTGTAGGAAAGTTTTATGGTCATGATGAAAATTATGTCACCGCGTATAGCGTGCTGTAACTGGATGTGACAATGTAAATAGTATGAGCAATTCACCGGAAATAAACTGCATTCTTATAATGTAATTTTACTTTGCACTCAAACAGTAAATTTTTCGTCAGAAACGCTGTTGTGGTTACGAATGGCTCTGTTGTATTCCTCAGTACCTTCTGCTTCGTTTGGAGCATCACTATATAAAATAGCCTTTCCATGAGTCTTGAGGTCATTTACAATCTTTTCATGCGAATGCCAACGTGGGTATTGGAAAACCTTGTGATGTTTGAATGGTGGCAAAACCATGTGCAAATGTAAATGTTTGACACTCACTGGGAAGTTATAACCTGCGGTAATGTACGGTCTCAAGTCTTTACCCTTGTATAGTTCAATGTTTCTGCTCTCAAATTCTTTGAGACCGAGTTCGTACAACTTCTCGAGCAAAGGAACATGTTCAACTCCAAGTGAAGAGATATCTTCGATCACTTCAACTGGAATAATGTCCAAGTGGTTTTCACTGACGCCAAACTTGTCATTAAAGACCACATGATCATCGTCTCTATAGAGAATTACAGTTCCAGTGTTAGTTCCTCTAATGATATCCAAAAAAACGTTGTCAGGAAGTTTTTCAATATCATCAGGAGTACATGGGAAACCGCAGCCTGTACAGAAATCGACTTTGATAGAGTTTGGTTTTTGACATGCTCTACAAACTAGACCATACGTAGCGTTTGGGAACTGTTTCTTGGTGTTCTCGATAACATCGTGATGAACTTCACGTTCTTTGCGAATAACCTCCAAGTTCTCTTCAGTAAAATCTTTCCAACTTGCTTTTCCAAATCGTGTTGTCATAGTTTTGTTCTTTCCAATCAAAAACAAACTTACAAAGCGATGAACACAAGCAGACATCTTCTACGTGGGTTAGTTGCCAGAAACGCTATTAAAAGAGTGTACTCTGTTGAAAAGTCAACAAGCCTCTTAAACGCAAGATTGTCAGAAGTAGACCCTGAAATCTATGATATTATCGAGCACGAAAAGAACCGTCAATATCGTGGTTTGCAACTCATTCCATCTGAGGTTTGCTTACTTGCTCTACCACTAAACTTTCTAGAATTTCACAAGTCGTGCCGTGTTAGATGCTCTTGGATCTGTTATGCAAAACAAATACAGTGAGGGATACCCAGGAAAAAGATATTATGGTGGCAACGAGTTCATTGATATGAGCGAAAGTTTATGCCAAAAGAGAGCATTGCAGGCTTTTGGTCTAAACGAAGAAGAGTGGGGTGTGAACGTACAAAGTTTGTCTGGTATGTTAACAAAAACACAAAACTGACCATTTTAAAGGTTCACCTGCTAATTTCTACGTTTACAGTGCATTGTTAAATACTCACGATCGTATCATGTCACTAGACTTACCACATGGAGGACAGTAAGTACAACAAATTATTACTAACAATAGTCTTTCTCACGGTTACCAAACACCTACAAAGAAGATTTCTGCAGTATCCAAATACTTCGAAACAGTTCCATACAGACTCAACGAAAAGACTGGCATCATCGATTACGACAAACTCGAAGAAGTTGCACAACTCGTTCGTCCAAAGTTAATCGTTGCTGGAACAAGTTCATACTCTCGTCCCATCGACTATGCTCGTATGAGACAAATTAGTGACCAACATAATGCAATTCTTTTGGCTGATATGGCTCACATTAGCGGTCTAGTTGCTGCAGGTGTTGTTCCATCACCATTCGAGCATGCTGATATTGTTTCAACAACTACACACAAATCTCTACGTGGACCTCGTGGTGCCATGATTTTCTATCGCAAGGGACCAAAGAAGTTTGGACTACCAACCAAGAGTATGTTTCCATCTTTCCTATTTTAACACAATTGTAGAAGATGCACCAGTACCAGTTTATGATTATGAAGAAAAGATCAACAGTGCTGTTTTCCCAGGTCACCAAGGTGGTCCACACAACCACACAATTACTGCTCTTGCAGTTGCACTTCGTCAAGCACAAACACCAGAATACAAAGAGTATCAACAACAAGTTTTGAAGAACTGCCAAGCATTATGCAAACAATTACAATCACACGGTTACAAGATTGTTTCTGGTGGAACGGAGAACCACTTATTGCTAATCGATCTCAAGGATCGTGAAATTGATGGTGCTCGTGTAGAACGTGTTTTGGAACTTGCATCCATTGCAGTCAACAAGAACACTGTACCAGGAGACAAATCTGCACTTGTTCCAGGAGGTATCAGAGTTGGAACACCCGCGCTTACTACTCGTGGTTTCTTGGAAAAAGATTTTGCTCAAGTTGCAGACTTTATCCACAGAGGTGTCGAGATTGCTCGTCAAGTAAACAAGAACACCCAAGGAAAGAAGTTGACCGACTTTAACAACACTCTGCAACAATCCAACAACACTGGTTTCGGTATTAAGGAACTAAAGGATGACGTCGAAAACTTTAGCAAGCCATTTGAAGCAATCGGTTTCGACAAGAAGACAATGAAGTATCAATAAATTAAATGGGAATAATAATTTAAATATCTGGGAATGCTCCTCTTAGTTTTAGCTCATAGATGTTAACAAAATTTAAATAGGCTACTTGGTTAGTTTTGTTCCAATTCTTACCTCCAAGAGCTACAATACAGTGGAAAATTTGATGTGATGAACCAACAATATCAAAGGTTTTTGGCCTGAATCGTTCCGGTACCTTTAAGCCTCGTATCAATAATCCTAGGCCTATCGTTCCATAGCAAACTCCTAGTGCTTCTAGTATGGACCAGTTAACATGTAAATGGTCTTCAAACTCTTTCAATACAGGGAAAGACTTGACTTCGTCACTGTGATACGCAAGTAGGAGTCTATGTTGATACCATGCAATCAATCCCATCAATGCATACGAAGCAAAGAAGAATGTTCTTCTTTTTGTCAGTCTCCGTTTCACAAAATACGGTACGTAGTAAAACAATGATACGTATAGTATAGCAGTAAGCGTCAACCAAAAAGTTCTCCAAAATGGAAAATATTTAAGTCCTAAACCTTGGATCAAACCATTTGTGCATGCTACTAGCAATAGTATTCCTTGTAAATCACATGTTAGACAGAAATGGTATGCGTTTTCGTTGTGGGCACGCCAAACGTGATAAACTGCACTTGCAATCATAGTAATTGATGCACACACCAAGTACATGATAAAATAGCCTCGATCGGATTCTACTCGAGGTTCATCGATAACAGATTTAATTAGAATTAAAAAGTAGAGACCTTATCGTTAGTTGGGTTGCTGTACTTTTACCTGGAATGAAGTGAGTCCAAAAGTTCATAGTGTCGTTGTGTATCGTGAAAACACTTAGAAAGCTCCTCCATATTGAATTTATAGGCATTTTACGGTAGCCGGTACGTATAAACGGCGTATCATCGTGCATTAATGCGTGTAAAAACGATTTGTAGTGTATTCGATCTTCTATTGGTTTTTGAAACACGTCAGCAGGTACGTCAATATTTTCTAGTGTTGGATAATTTCGAAAAAAGCGTAATGGAGGATCATCTTCACGAATGTCTTTGTTTGTCATGTGAGCTTTGTTGTAATGTTTGAACAGACCAAAAAAAATGTACCAGAACATTCTACTGTTACCAGTATCTAGGGCCATAACGCTAGGGCATGTGTTTACATCGTTCGCTGTACGTTTGTTGCATTCGCTTCACAATGGAACAAATGGGATTGTGAGACCTTTTAGCGAGCCTGTTTCTTACTTTTGCAAGTTAATACATGCAATATTGCAACGCATTAGTCAAAGATTAGGAGTCTATTCTAACAAGTTTGTGCAATAGAAGTACTAACAATAAGAAATGCGGACATGTTAAACCTTACGCTAGTTTTAGGCACCATGCTAGGGATGTGTCTTGTTTTTGCTGAGGTAATTGCTATTTCGATGTTTGGATTTGTTTCGCTCTGTTGTTTTCCCTTGACCGCTACTTTGATGGTATGTGCAAAGGTATTCAACTTTAAAGAAAGAAGACACGCTAGAGCAAAGCAAATAGAGAAAGATTTGGTTAGTGTATCGTTTGATGAAAGCGATGATGAAAATAGTTCTGTACATTTTACAGTAGAAAAAACAAAAGAAATAGAACTAGAGGAAGATGAACTTCCTGAGCAGATAGACCAAAGTGCACTAAGAATAATATAAGTTAATTTATTCAGCAAGTGAAATCTTTTTGTATCTCTCGTCATCGATGGCAGTACGAAGTACACCGAATGGTGAGAAGTCTTCTCCGTTAAGTACTGCTTTCAAAATTGATGGTGAGAAACCAGAAATCATGGCAACATTTTGGTCAGTTGCGTTGTTAGTTACATCTCTGGTGGAAGTAGCACGTACGTTCCAGAAAACGACTTGTGGCATAACGTATCCGGCTTGAGTGTACTTTTCTTGCAAAATTTCGTAGTGAGTCTTGAATCCTCCACCTGCATCTGCAGCATCGAATTGCATATCTGATACTACGAACAATCTTCTTGGCATTTCGTCTTGTGGAAGTTTGTTCTCTTTTGCACGTTGTAGAATCATATCGAATACAGCTTGGAAGTTGGTTGACATACCCCAAGACATGGCCTTGACGTCGTTCACACGATCGTGTAATGTGTTTCCAACAACGGTGTGGAATTGTGGTTGCTCATGGAAAGTAATGATTTGGTTCTTGTATGGTTCTCTTGTCAATGAAGAGATCAATAATCCCAAAGCAATAGCAACTTCCATAGGAGTTCCTGACATTGATCCAGAGACATCAGAAATTACGATGCAATCCTTGAGAGTTCCCAATTCAGCGACTCTTTGTTGGATGACCTTCCATTGTTCTTCGATGATGGTATCTTCAGGAGCACCGTTAAAGTATTGACGAACCAAGTCATGTGGTTCGACTGTGGCTGCGTTAACCTTAGTGTCTTTGTCTCCACTCTTTAGTTTTTGTTGGTACTCTTCGAATCTTTCCTTGTCGTGTTTTTCGAACACCTTCTTGAGTTTGTTCATTGCAACACCAGGTACCTTGTTGTAGTCAATCTTGGTGAATTCTTTGGCGCAGATGAACGACTCAACAACTTTGATGTATGCACGGAGTGGAGTCAGGTATTCTTTTCTGTAGACCTTGTAGTTAACGTTCAACTCGGTGCAGATCAACTTGGAAGCGCCACTTAGTTTGTCGTGTTTGCAATTTTCGGTTGGGGCCCATTTTGCGCATAAAGTGACTGGCTTTCCTTCACCCATTGCCGTCTTATCGGTCTTGAGTTGCTCCGCGAATAGTTTTGCAACGGCGACTGATAGTTCATCTTCAGACTTGGACATTTGTGTGTCTTCATCTTTCTTTTCTTTTTTGTGCATAAAGACCAACAAATCTTCCCAACGACCGTATTCTGTAACGAGCGCGAGATTCTTGAGTACATGCTTGACGCCTTTGTTTTTGATAACCCATTGGAGTGATTGGTAGAAGAGTTTTCTTTCACCCTTACCTCCTCTGCAGTCGCGATTGTAGAAACAGATCTTTAAAGTATCAAGAGCGTCTTCATTCCATGAAGCTTCTAACAATTCACCGAGATGAGTTTCGTCGACTTTGCGAACAGTCTTGAAAAATAAATCTACTCTGGCATTACCAGATGTTGCGAGACTGGTCGATCCTTGTTCGTTTTCGATTCTGTTATTGGACATTGTGTGATATTGTTGTGTTTGAAATTGCACGTAAAACCTGTTAGTGGTTGTTCGATTTAGCCAACCAGTCACATGAAGTTTCAAATTACTTGTGTATCCTTCATGACAGAGGTTTTTGTGGCTTCTTTTCCAAGAGGAAGGTTCCAATGAAAAGGTGATAGATCATTAGAACTCGCATGCTAGTTTTGTTGAGAACCATAATAAACAGTGCAAAAGGTTCATTTAAGTCTCATTTTGTCAAATGTGCATTTTTACTTAAACTAGCATGAGTTACGACTTTGCACAGCGAACTTAATACTGTTGAGAAGCTTTTGTTCGTCGCAGTTATCACTCTATAACTAAGTATCTTCTAGGTCATCAACAGGACCAGACGAAGAATTTGTTGAGCAAGAAGAGCCTTAAATTTTGCTTTCTTGTGGTATTGCTAATCCGTACACGTGTACTTCTTCGTGCCTGTATGTTGGTCTCTAAAAACGCGAGAAAAATGTAACGGATTTTCTGTCAGCTGTCATAACTTCGCACACCAATGACATCATCTCAGCAAGACCAACCAGAAGAACTCAAGGATAATGCCCTAATTCTTACTGAGAAGCACATAGACTTAGACGACGATGAAGACTCGTTTGGAGGCAATGAAGAGGGCTCACTGGAAGAACTTTTGGAGAACGAAAACACAATCGAAAACTTAAATAACGTGTACGTGATGGACTTGGGAAGATGGACTATAACGTGTTAGTTTGTTTGTTTACTTCTGACATGATAGTTTACTTTTTGAGAATTTATTTACTACTTATACTATTCAACCTGTATATTATCGGTTTAGTGTTGATCAACATACTCATACCACAAGTCAAACAGTTTAACATCAGCAACTTTTGGGGAATGTACGTTTCAGGAGCAGTTACTGTATTTTGGATGCCACTTGTATACGTTTTAAGACGCAAGACACCATTTAACTTGATTGCAGTCATTCTACTGGTATGTGCACTAGTTTGAAATCTAATTTCTTATTAGGTTACGTGTTTTGGTTGGACACTTGGATTCTTGTCGTCATTGACAAACTCGTACGCTGTAGTCGCTGCATTAACAATTGGTGCTGTAATAACTGTATGTTTTATACCTTCAAATTCTAAAACTCTTCGTAGATATTGTTAATGATTTATGTAACGTGCATACACAGCGTAATCACGTCTCTACCATTAATGATGGCATTTGTATTAGTTTCTGTTGTCATGTCAAGCACCTACTCGTTGGTCACAAGGATAGTTTTTGATCATGGACTGTGGTGGCACATCATCTTTGTCATGATTTCCTCCAGTGGAGTATCATTGTATTTGGTTGTCAAATCTGCTCGAGTGTTTGAAGAGTATCAGTATGGACAGCTACTATTTGCTTTCATATCCTTCTTTGATCTCATCGACACTAGTGCAGCAAACAATTAACACAAGGTTGTAAAGAGCAAGAAAAACATGTTGAAAAAGACGATACTAAGCGCATCGAGATGCGTAACACGTAGAACGTACGCTGTAGACCTTAATTTTGTTAAAATACCAAATACAAGCGTTAAAGGCCCTTCTCGCTTACCACCCCTCGTTATTATTCATGGTCTTTTTGGTTCTGGTAGTAATTTCACAACTGTCGCAAAACAATTGGAACAAGACGTATATTTATTAGATATGAGAAACCACGGTGCCTCTCCGCACGATCCAAACATGAACTTTGACGCTATGTCTGATGATTTGGAACGTTTCTTAGACAAAAACGATTTACGTTTTGTTGACTTGTTAGGATTCTCTCTTGGTGGTAAAATATCCATGACTGCTGCGTTGAGAAATCCAGAAAAGATGGAGGGTTTGGTACGAAAACTCATTATTGGAGATATTTCACCTGCACCAATATTAAATCCTGCCCACTGGGACATTCCAATGGTTCTACACGGTTTGATGCAAGTAGATAAAATGGTGGAGACTATGGAAAATAGGACAGAAGCAGATGAAGTGTTAAAGAATGCTGGTGTTGGAAACCAAATGGTTAGGAACTTTTTACTATCGAATTTAATACGAGTATCAAACACTGGCTCGCATCGTTTCAAGTGGAGATTTAATTTACACGCACTACACAACAATGTACCAATATTAGCCTCTTTTCCCTATAAACCTTTACGTGAATTGACGCCAAACCCAGGAGGAATCGAGACAAACAATCAATTTTCAAATCCAACACTATTTATAAAGGGAGAAAGAAGCAATTTGATCTTGGACGAACATAAGTCAACAATAGATACATTTTTTCCAGAAAATCAAATCACAGTATTTAAAGATTGTGGACATTGGGTTCATACCGATAATCCAAAACTATTTTATGAAACAGTAACAAAGTTTTTGCATGAATAAAACATTTTAACAGTCGTCCATATTAATGAATCCAGATTCTGCTCTAATATCTCTTGAACTTGCCCCAACAAATACTTTCCATGTACCTTTAATAATCTTCCATTGACTTTCAACAACATCCCAAATGGAAAGATCTTTTTCTTGTTCCAAACTATCAAATTCAATTCTTTGAGATTCTCCTGGTTTCAAGACCACTTTTTTAAATCCACGTAAAACTTGTGGAGGTTCGCCAGCTTCTTTTGGATATCCCAAGTACAATTGAGCTATTTCTGCTCCTGAGACTTTACCAGTGTTTGTAATGTTTACTAGTACTCGTACGTGTCCTCCACATTGTGAAGCTAACACTTCCAAGTTAGAATAGACAAAATTTGTATACGATAAACCATGACCAAATGCAAATCTTGGAATTTCTTTTTGATCATCGTACCATCTGTATCCAACTAGTAGTTTTTCCGTGTAAGTGGCAACACCATTTACACCTGGATACTGTTCTCTTGTTTTCAATGGTAGTTGCGTTGCACTTGCAGGGAATGTTAATGGTAACCTCGCTGATGGATTAACATCTCCAAAGAGTACACTTGCAATCGCATTTCCTGATTCTTGTCCAGGTAAGAATGCGCACAGAATAGCTTTAACATTTGCTGACCATGGCATTAACACTGAGCCAGGAGCATGAGCAACTACAATCGTATTTGGTTGAGCCATAGCAATCGTTTGTACAAGTTGATCTTGGTTACCAAATGTCAAATCTGCTCTGTCTTTACCTTCACCAGAGTCTGTTGCAATAAATACGATAGCAACATCTGCGTCTTTTGCAGTACGAGCAGCATCTTGAAGAGATTGTCCATCAGAGTAAGTCACTTGTGCCTTTGGTACTCTATTTGTGATACCTTTGAGCGGAGTTACAGTGTATGGTGGTATAACGTGACCACTTCCACGTCCTGCTACGATCGTTTGGGGGCCAGCATCCATACCAATGACGGCAATCTTTTTAATTGTATCAGCATTCAATGGTAAGATACCATTGTTTTGCAATAATACAGTACTTGCTTCTGACAATTGTTTTGCTAATTTAACATGTTCCTCACTTTGAGCATCTTTTGTTGCGTTACCAGTTCTTGGATTATCAAAAATACCAACTTGGAACATTGGTACTAGAATTCTTTTGATCATGTCATCTAAACGATTTGTTGGTACTTTTCCGCTCGTTACTGCTTGTTTCAATGTGTCTCCAAAATATTTTGCATCTGGTTGTTCCATATCGAGACCAGAATTGGCTGCCAATTCTGTGGAATGAGTTGCGCCCCAGTCGCTCATCACTAGACCTTTAAATCCCATTCTTTGTTTGAGATCTCTATTTAATGCAGCGTCATTTTCACAGGCGTATGTTCCATTAACTTTGTTATAAGAACACATGACTGCATATACTCCTGCATCAACTGCAGCTCTAAATGGTGGGTAATAGATTTCAAATGAAGTTCGTTCGTCGGCGCTTGCACTAATCGATGATCTATTGTACTCTTGATTGTTCAATACCCAATGTTTAACTGTTGCCATTACGCCTTGACTTTGTACACCTTCAATGTATGGTACTACTAGTTTTGATGCCAACAATGGATCTTCTCCAAAACTATTTTGTTATCATAGGAACATGATTCTTACGATTCAAAGTTTCTACCACCATGGGCTACGCGAGCAATATTTACCATAGGTCCCAACATGATATTTGTTCCTTTTGTTAATTGTTCTTTTCCTAGTGCTTCTCCGTATTGTCGCATAAGATCCAAATCCCAGGAGGCAACAACTGTAAGAGTGGAAGGCCAACAAGTTACTTTAGTTACTCCATCTGCTGGTCCTTGTGGCCCATCAAGCAAGTACAACCCTAGTGATTTAGTTCTGTTATTATTTTTTTACCTGGTACTTTCAACCGTGGTATGGCCTTTATGGTTCCTGCGTATGGACCCCAACCGTATCCATGGACTAAAAGTTAAAACAATGTGAATTTGTACCCATTGAGATCTTTTCATCAAGCGTCATCTGTTTTATAATTTCTCGTGCTCGTTCTTGTGGTGTTTGAGCTATTACCGCACATATTGCTGCGCAGAACAAGATCAATCGAAGCATTGTTTGGAAAGGTGACAAGATTGTAACAACTGACTTTATTTCTTCTTACCCTTCTTTTCTTCGAATGGTTTGATGTTCTTGTTCGCTATTCTCTTGACCTGAGCTGGTAAAACTTTTACTCTGTCTTTAATAGTATTAATTCCACCTTTGACATACTCATAACATCTCTTACCGTTGTTATCGATAATTGTGAGATCGACACCTTCGTTTCCAATTAATGTTGCAACAAGTTTTTCGTTGTTTGCCTCTGCTGCAATATGAATTGGTGTTTTCCCATCTTTGTCTTGTGCGTTGATCATTTCTGGTACGTACGAGAACAACAAATCCATGATGTCAAAATGTTGGTGAGTGTAGTTGATATCATGGTACTTTTTCAAAATGTAATGTAGTGCAGTTGTTTTGCCAGAGTTGCTTTGTGCAAAGTCTACAGTTGTATCCACTTCATTGATTAATAGCGTCTCCAAAACATCTACAAACGCACCTTTCACAGCAAGGTGGAATGCTGTATTTCCATTACTGTCTACAGCGTTTTTATCTACTGGATGAGCAGTTTCAGTTGAGAGTAGGGCTTGTACGGCAGCGGCATCCATATTTTCGACTGCTTGGTGAAGTACTGTCTTTCCATTGTAAGTGGCGTTAAAGTTGGCACCAAAGGTGAGAAATGGGATCACTACACTTGTATTTATCTTTCTTTCGAATAGTACTTGCAAGCAAGATACTCCATTGTTATCCAATTGATCTGGATTAACTCCATTTGACAACAAAAACGCAATTACGTTTCCATTGAGACGTCGTTCGCATGCATGATGGAGTCTATTTCTTCCATTTTTGTCTATGTACGCAAGATCGAGTACTTGAAAATCTTCTGGGAATTCACCAGGATCTCCATTTTTTCTTCTTTTGCATTCTATTTCATACAATACTTGTTCACCGCGATCAGCATCTATAAATGCTCTTCTATTTTTTCTATCGGCTATAGCTCTTGATTGAGGGAATACATAACGAACGGCATCGCTCAATGGAAATTTTTCACAATAGTGTTTGGAGTCCCATGTGAATTGTGGTTGTGACCTTGTCAAATGGTCAAAGTATTTTTGATCGATTAAATATTTGACTAAATCTTCGTTATAGTTGTTTGCTGCGACCTGTAGGTATGTAAGACCAAATGAATCGAGTCTCAAATGGTTGATATGCCCATTACTCGCTTCTTCCAATGACTTCCATGTGTTTACAGCATTGTAGACAGCACAGCAGGTGAAGATATCATCTCCACGCTTATTCTGGTAGTAAAGTACGTTGTTTTTGATTGAAGTTGGTGGAGCAAGTTTTGGTAACAGTTGTTGTAATATTCTTTGTTGAACTGGTGATTGTTGTTTCATAGGTGTTGTGTCATAGAAATTACTTCTGTCCGAAATTGCAGCATGTAGAGCATTGAAACCATTATCATCTTGTTGAACGATTAGTTTTTCTATCCCTTTGGATTGCAGGACAATCTTGACTAATCTCTCTGCCGAGTGCAAGATCAATGATGGTAAGATATTTTCATTACGATGAGTTAACTTCAAAGTGGCTCCTTGTTCGATTAGGTATTGGAATAGAGTGTCATTGTTATGATCGATAGCAACAGATAGTGCTGTTTTTGACTTGGTGGATAGGTTGACATTGGCACCTGCGTTGATGAGTTCTTTCACTTGATTGATGTTTTGGTTATGTATTTCTTGCATTAGTATCGGAGTTCCTTCGTAATGAGATGCCGAGTAGAATCCATTCACGTCAAAGTAACCTTGTGTAAGATCTATGGTCTTTTTCATAGGTACATCTGATGGATTTCCTGTTACCAATTTACAAGTGTTGCTTAGTTGTTCAACTCTAAAGTTACCAGCCCGTGTGAATGAATAGTATAAAATGATTTCCAAGTTGGGGAATAGATTGATGTCTTTGGCAAAGTCTGGATCTTGGTTCATAGTGTATATGTTTGATATGTCGAGAACTCTTAGTTCTTGTAACGCTCCTTGCTTGGCATTCTCTACTATTTCTTCCCATAAATGTGGTTGATTGTAGGCAAATGGTGCTCCTGAAATGCGCAAAACTTGTAATTTTGGTAGTAGTTGTAGAGCAGTTTTCAAGGTATCTGCAGGAGGTGTTGTTGAGCAAATGGACAATTCACGAAGATTGGGTCCGCATTGTGAGATGAGTTGTGGTAGTTGTGTGCAAATGTAATCGCAACCGGAAATGTTCAACTTTTCTAAATTTCTCAAGTTGTACGCCATCTTTGGTAGGAAAACAGTACTGTCCTCAACATTAGTAGAGTCCGTGTTCATTGCAGTGCGATTGTACAAAAAATAATTGTGGGTCTTGTTGTTCTTCAGTCCAAACAAGAGACAACCTGAAAAGTTGGCCTCTGTTAAACGTGACGAGTTTTTGGTAAGGAGGGCAATAGAGGATGAATTAATGTCGAAGCAGCCACCAAGATTTACGACTCTCGGTTGAATTGATTCTGGTAGAGTATCTGGGTCGTCCTCTGATGCGAAAAACTTGACAAAGTTTTGCACAAATGAATCATCCACGTTTTTGATACCAGTAAAATCAATACTGCCAAGCAGTGGCATGAGTACACCGCTTCGAATAACTTGATTCCATGCTTGGCACACGAGAGTACAAACTCCAAGAGTATATTGGAGGGGCATGAACGATAGTACTGTTGCTAACGCATCGTCTGGTAACCCGCTCAGCGATTCTTCGAATTTTGGCACCTTGCGAGGTTGTTCTTCTGTGTCTGTGTCTTCCAACTTGCGTTTGGACATGTTGTGGGAGAAAAGATTTACAAAACAAAAACTGGTTACGTGTCAATATAATTTACTTGCTCTTTCTCTTTTTCTTCTTTGGTTCATCATCTTCACCTTCATCTTCTTGCATTTTTTCTTCAATTTCTTTCTTTCGTTTGTTTGTCTTTTTCGAAGATGCAGATTCTTTCTTTGGTGGTGTGGTACTCTTCTTGGTTGTCTTTTTAGCTGCTGGTGACCTCTTCTTTGGTTTTTCAGTTTCTTCGGCAGGTGCATCTTCTGGATTTGCAAGTTGATTAACTTTGACGCTAAATGCACGA
>JAESGV010000494.1_pt1 | contig 17490 bp, 18 predicted proteins | sample 9269781 | NCBI WGS metagenome assembly JAESGV01 (sample SAMN15741586, study PRJNA653496) | algae metagenome | isolation source: Tildeniella torsiva UHER 1998/13D and co-occurring heterotrophs from... | place: Slovakia: Slovak Paradise National Park, Hrabusice, Kosice Region | collected 2000-01-01 | reverse complement strand
CCAAACCCAAACCCAAACCCAAACCCAAACCCAAACCCAAACCCAAACCCAAACCCAAACCCAAACCCAAACCCAAACCCAAACCCAAACCCAAACCCAAACCCAACCCAACACAAACCCAAACCCAAACCCAAACCCAAACCCAAACCCAAACCCCCCATACAATTATAGAAATCTTGTTGAATTTTTGCTTTTTCTTTTCTTTTTTCTTTTTTTTTCTTTTTTTCTTCATTTAATTCTTTTTTTTTTAATATAATAAATATAATATTAAATTATTTACCTTTTTCTTTTTAAATTTTTAAATAATACCAATTATAATTTGGATTCTTTTCTTTAAAATCTTTTTTCTAAATTTCTTTTTCAATAATTTCAATTTTCTAAAATATAAATAAAATTAAAATAAAATATTACTTGAATACTTAATAATGAATCATCTAACTCTTTTTGAATCTTATTCAATAATTCTTGATACTTTAAAGTATGTTCTTCTACTATATCTTTTTTTTTCATTGCAAAACTTTGTGCTACTTCTGATTTATGATATTCACATTCTAATAATACTTCATTTCTTTTTTCAAACTTCTTCTTATTTTTATTTTTTTTTGTTTTTTTTCTTCAATTTTTTTTTTTTTAGATATATATCTTCAATATCTTCATAAATGATAGATCTTGTTAAATTCCGTTAAAATTTTTTTTTATCTTCTTTTAATAATTTTTTATAGGATTCTTCCTGTTAAACTTTTACAATCTTCTCAAAACAATATTTGTTATTTGTTTCATTTCAAATTTTCTCATTAATTTCATTCATGAATTTTCTTTATACTTTTTTAACAAATATTTTTCGTACTTCATTAATAAATATTGTAGTGTCTAATATTATAAATAATAATATAATTAACTTACACTTTTTTGAAGTATATAAATCTGGAATTTGTTTTATTAATCCTTGTAGATATTTTTCTTTATATTTATCTTCTTTTTTACTTTTTCGAATTAATACATAGTTTGCAGATAGTTTTGAAAAATACCACTTTTTTGCTTACTTTCGTAAAAATCTTGCTTTTTGAATCTTTAACTTAAATTCAGCAGTTGGTTGTTGTAATGATCCTTTATAGATGTACGCTTCTAATTCTTCTTCTGATAGTTGTGATGTCTTCTTCTTCAAAAATGATCCTTTTAGTTTTTTAGCAAGTAATCCTTTTGTTTGAATTAATTCTCTTTTTTTTTTTTCCTTTCTTCAGAAACATTTTCATCTTTTATCTCATGCATTAAATGTTGCATTTCTTGTGTATCAAGAATTTGTTCCATTAAAAATCGTTTGTATGGTTTTGCTGAACTATTTTGCCAAAATGCTCGTTGATTAACATCTTGATTTGTTCCTTCATCAACATAACCATGTCTCTAAATTGCAGTAATATAACATGAACATGCAAATCCTGATCATAATCCACGTGCAGTTACAACAAATAGCAGTTGTGCTTTTTTTCCAATTGATTTTACTTCTTTACTAAAAGTTTTAAAATCAATTTTATCAAGAGAACCAATACGAGTAAAAAGTGGCTCCTTTAAACATTTTTTCTACATAAATATTAAATATAATAATAATAATAAATTACCTTAATTGTAAAATTATTTGTTAAAATACATTCTACAGCACTTCATGCTTCCATTACATGGCGATGATCTGCCAAATAAATTAATAATAATATTAATGGACAAATATTCAACTGTTGTCTGCCTTTCAGATTCTGCTTGTAAGCAATATCAATTTCTCCTTTAATCTTTCAAACCATGAAATCCATGTGCAGCTCAAAATTACTTTTAAAAGTAAACAGGTAAAATTGACAATCTTGTACAACAGCATATGTCCATGTAATATTTCTATGACTAAAATGACGAGTCATAAATACTTCTACTAGTCTTTTGATGTCTTCTTCTTTTATATAATCACAAGCTTGCTGGATCACTCAAAGATGTTGGTCTAATATTAGTTCTACTTTGTATTCTACATGACTGAATTTCATTAACAACATTGCACATGTGGCATCTAATTGTAGTAACCAGGTTGTACTTTTTTTACACCAGTCCATGTAATTAAAGTACTACAATAATCTAGCTTTAAAAGTATTTCAAACTGTGGAAATAGCATACTTTTGAATTGTACAAGTCCAAATTAGAAATAGTTGCAAAATTTCACAAGTAGGTTCATGAGGATTCTTCTAAAACAAGTGAATATCTATAATATACTCTCTTGTCCAACGATAAAATTCAAATAGTTTGCGAAATGCATATTCTCCATTCTATATTATTTTAATTTTTTTTGTAATATTTTAATTTACTTTAATAGTTGTTTTTTGAATACTATTTAAAGTAGATTCATAAGCCATATTTTGGACATTTATATAAGTATATAATTGTTTAAAATCCAAGTTCATCTTATCATCCATATTTATGTCAACTTTGCCTTTAAACTTGAATGGTTTCATTTTTTGTACAAGAGGATATAATTTCTCCCACTCTTCAATTGTTGTTGGTTCATCATTGGTTATGTTCTTTTTTTGTCTTAAATATAAATTATATATATAAAAAATACAAACCTTTTTCTTGCATCTTTTGATGCATTTCTTTTTTCTTGTTAGTGTTTATTACTACCACCAGCATAAGTTTCATCAGATTCTTCCTTTTCATTTCGAATAAGACCTTTCAAAAATCAATTTAAGAATTCTTCAGATAACTTCTTGTCATCTTTCTTGTACACTGTTTCACATTTCTCTAATTCAACTTAACACATTGCATGAATTTGTGAAAGTGTAAACTTTACCTCAGGATTATCTAACTGAGTGGCAGTGTTGAATTTATCGAGCATTTGTAGTAGCTTTTGTAACTGCAAATAATTAGAACCTGTTTTTTAACAAGTAATCAGTTATTTAAAAAACGGCGATCGATCGCTGCTTTGATGTAAAAGTTTAAAAACGGTGATCGATCACTGTTTTTGAATACGCCGATTTGATCGCTGTATATCAATACTTACACTATCTGAAGAATTAATAGCTCCATTAGTAGTCATTATTTTGAATATGTAATCTATAATTTTTTAATATCAAATATAATGAAAGTACATACATTAACCAAGTGAGATAGGTCAACAAACAGGGTAGTTTCTCAAAAAGTTTGATGGGCTTTTACAACAGTTGACTAAATACTTTTTTAGAATAGATAACATAAAGAAGCGCAAACCATACAATGTCAAACCATGACGATGATGGTGGCCAACAAGGCAGCGCATTTGAAAAAAGTAAAGCGCATTGGCAAGAAGCAGGCGCCGGTGACGAAAAACGTAAGTCGTATAAAATTAATATTAACAATAATAGAGGACGAAATAGAAAATATTCGTGCAGAAGAGCGCGAAAACGATTTAAAAACAATTTGTACGATAATTTTAATATTTAACATTATAAGTACATTTTGCGTGGAATACGCACGCGCAACTTTAGTGAAGTCGTTTAACTTGCATTTGTTGGATGGGCATAGGTTTAAGCCGAATGACCCATGTTTTACTTCAACATTTGCATTTCAATTTGGCAGAACTCCTGCTACCTGAAAGACAATTCTGACAAGTCTTTTGTACTGCCAGTACGAGTTCCACCAAAAACGCAATTGGTCGTTGGATGCAAGAGCATTGCTCGTAACTGTTCCAGCGAGTTCTACGCGTCAAACATTAAGTGTTAAAAACACTATGCTTGTTATTGATAAGCAAGCAAAAACGTCATACAACGGCTTAGTAGAGTTGTATGACATAAAAAGTAAGTTCAACATTGTTTATACTAACAATTAAAAAAAGAGGATAGTTTATTTGAACTCTCAACAACATGGTTGACAACAGCCATTAAAGAAAACCAGTTTGAAATTTGGCCAAATAAGTTAACTTTTAGTACTAACACTTTTAAGTTGCTTCTTGTTTTCTAAATTCGATTTGGGTGTGGTGAACTATCTCCAACATTTAATAAGAGTTAGTGAAGTAGTTGCAAAAGGCAACTTTTCACTAAGTAAAGCGACTATTATGTCGCAGACTGCAGCCGCAGCAGTTAAGGCAATGCAGGAAGATTCCAAATCCTGCAAAAATTTATTTTAAAATGTCGAACGAAAAGCATTGTGTAAGTTTACAATACATTTTGGCGCGAAAACGTTAATGTGGGTCAAGCACGCAGTTTTTGCTTGTCGATAAGAAAACAGCAATCGATCGCTGCTTTGCAAAATCGGCGATCGATCGCCGTTTTTGTTGCAACATACGAAAAAACAATTCTCTGATGTTGTTTTTCATCTGCTATGAAAAACAGCAATCGATCGCTGCTTTGCAAAATCGGCAATCGATCGCTGTTTTTGATAAAGCATAAGAAGAACAACATTTTTATGAAGTTTTTCTATTGATTTTGAAAACAGCGATCGATCGCCGCTTACCTACACACTTTTCATCAAATTTTAGTGCATAAGTACTGACTTTTTTTAGATATTCAAGAGGAGATCAATCAAAGTTTAAACTTGAAAGCTATGTTGGCAGTTTTCGACGATAATCTAAACTTCCCCGAGGGTAACTTTCAATATGTTTTCTTTGACATTTCTTGTAGGATCACAGCTAATTCTTTCTCAAGCTGTCAGAGATGTGTTTGTCCCTAATACTCAAAACATTCAACAATTAGCAGGTGATAAGTTTGATGATGACCAAGTTAAAGAGGATGAAAAATCAAATGATTCAAAAGGGGAACAATCACCTCAAAAAGATTCACCAAAGAAGCAAGCGGCATTTAAGCGCAGAAAGTCGCAAAAGGCTGGCAACTCTGAACTATTTAAATCTTCCAAGGTATTTTAATCTGCATATTCATTGATGAATTTCGATGAAAAAACGACTCTTTTTGAAGTAATTGAAGCTTCAAAAGAGGCAGGTCAAATGTCAGAAAACATGTTGTTCTTACTTTCGACATTGCTTGCAAAAACTGCCCAGGTCACCAACCATAAGATTCGTTCTGTTAAAGAGCTTCCTCAAAACAGTGTAGCTGTATCAGATAATCTGTTTTTCACTAGCTTCGAATCAGGTGCTGAAATTGTATCGTTCAAAGGTGAAGTGCCTTCAAAAATCCCTAAAATACTTTCAAAGAAGTTTTGGAAGATTATTGTCATCTCTAACTCGAATGATAATGAAGAAGAAGAACCAAAAGAGAAAAAGAAAAAGGTTCTCAAGATCTGTCGTGTGAAGTTCGACAAAAATCTTTCCAACATTATGGATGTTTTTCCATATAACAACGAACAATGGCCTGTTAAGGCTATGAATTACGCAGTGGAATTTAAAACTCCACTAATTATTGATCAACTTTTTGTGTTAGATGCAGCAGATGAAGATAAAATGCATTGAATTTATTCAAAAAAGTTGCCTAGCTCAAGCCTGTATTACTTGGTGAATGCACTAAGTCAACACTTTTCGGTGCGTTTGGAGCAATTAAGAGATCAAAGTAGCATTGTTCTACATAATGATGCTAATGAATCTCAAGCTGCTAAAGAACTGAGAAACTTTAAGGTTCTTACAGCAATGTCCATAATGGACGCAAAAATGCAACAATTTGATAAGGTTGCATCAAATATGTACCAGAACGGTATCTCAACGGATTCTATCAACACAGCAGTAAAAGGTTTTGAAGATTTGGAATCTCAAAAAGAGTTCGATGGTCGCTGCACAATGTTTGAAGTTGGCCATACAATTCATAACATCGAACTCACATTTGACAAACTACGTGAGACATTTGATGATGAGGTTTGTAAAATCCTCACAAAATTGTACAAGAAGAACAACCCTCCTCGCAAACAAAAGACGACTGAAGTAAAGCGCAAGAAGGACTTTACTTTCGTAGAGTACATTCAGTACACCTTCAGAAACTTGAAGTTGTTGACTGATGAGATTTCAGAGACTAACACTCCAAAAAAGGGAAAGAAAGCTGGTAATGTCTCATACACTTACTAAAGTCAGATTTGCTATTCCCACCGCAGATTTAACGAAATCGTTAAAGTATATATGCTGTTGAAACTGTTTCCAGCATTGATCAGCTTCCCCTTCAACAAACAGTTTTAGATGAAGTCTGGATCTGCTTTATATGATCATATGCTACGACTGTATGAAGTTAGTGTAGTCAAAAAAGATAATGATCCCAAGAACAACATTGACAATGCTTTGTACTATTTACAACATCCACCTCGTGATAGTCTCCATCGCTTTTTTGATTGTGCTTAGGTATCAAACATTTTGAGTATCAAGATTGTTCCTGTTGCAGAGGTAGCTCCTGTCTATGCTGGTCCAAAGGGAAACGTTCCAAAAAAGGCTTCCAATATTGGTGTAATGCAGAAGAAAAAAAGGCAACCAGCCAAAAAATCTACCAAAAGCAAGGAAAAAGCACAACCCAAACTAAAATCTGCCACCAAAAAAAGAAAATCATTCAAAGAGGATGAAGAGGATGAGGACGTTGATGATGATGGTAAACATGATGAGGACGAGGAGGAGGATGATGAACCACCATCAAAAAAGTATAAAGTTGGAAGTTCAAAAACTTTGAGAAAGGCAGTGTCAGCACCAAAAATTACAAAAAAGAGCAATACAGAAGTTAATCCCAGATCATTCAATAATTATGAAGTAAACTTCATGATGTTGTGGGGAGTGTCGTAACTGTAGATAGCTACATTACAGTATTAATAACTTAGTTAAGCGTGTGAATCTCCAAATAAATAACTAGACTTTATTATCAAAACAGATCACTCATCTACACTGATAATCCTCTACAAATTGTATCGCAAGTTTGCCTTTGGATCAGTCAAATAATCCAACTTGTGAAATTTTGATCCAACGTTGGATGTTTGCAATGACAATGGATCAATTTGGTCTTGATAACGCGGAAAAGTTTAAACACTTATTCACTGCAGAACCAATTGAGACACAATAGCCGAAGTTTGTTCGTACCTATAAGCCTGTGCTGAAACGTAAGAGCCCTAGTCGTGATGATTTTACTACGCCACCGAACAAAAGAGCTAGGAATTTGTCTTCGACTACACCAACTGCGCGATCGCCTCCAGTTGTTGTGGTTTCACCTCCTACTAGTTTTTCTATGCCACTGTTCAACCATCAGGTTGTCATGCAACCACCCATGGTACCCACACCCATAATATCGTTTGACCACAGTTTCTCGATTCCTCCTCAACCACCTATGATTTCACAGGCACATCAAGGTCAAGTTACAAACCAAATGGACCAGAATAGTTTGAGTGCTTGGTACAATCAACCTGTTGTGTCACCAAACACAGGTGCAATACCCGCTCCGTTCGTATACCAACATATGAACCAATTACCTTTGAACCAATTCCCACAATTGTACGGTTCCCAGATCTATCCAGGTTCGCAAGCTTTGCATCTTGTACAACCAACTGATCAGTCAAGACAGTCTTTTCCAGTCAAGGCGCACGTCACCTGTTACAAGTGTGGTGAAAAGGGACACTATGCTACTACTTGCGACTCAAAACAAAATAAATGAGTTTACGGCACCTATGTCGCTTTTGCAAAGAGCTGTTCATTTTATGTCCAAGAATGTTGCTGTTTGGAAGCGCTTAGGTGCAAATTCTACAATTATTTTGTGGTTGTCTGGTTTGATCATTTTGATACATCACAGCTACACTTTTGTTTTTCCGAAACAACCTCCATTGTCCAAGGAGCAAAATGTGTGGTTCGAAAAGCAATTCTGGAAGTATATCAAATCTAATGCTGTCGAGCTCTGTTTGTCACCACGAGCTGTTCATTGCTATTTCCTGGTACCAAAAACGGGAAAATCATTATGGCACATCATTGCAGACCTTCGAACTATAAATCCTTTTGTCGTTGCAGAAAAATTCAAGATGGATGGCATATCTCTGATCTTGTCGTTGATATTACAAGACGATTATATGTTTGTTGCCGATCTATCAAGTGGATATTTTCAGGTTATGATAAAAGCTCACGAGATCTTCTGGCCTTCTTCTACAAGGGACAATATTGGAGGTATACTGTTTTACCTTTTGGTTATTCCTGTTCGCTTATAATTTTTACCAAGATTATGCGTGTATTGACAGGCTATATTCATCAAGTTCTTTGTACAAAGGTTTTAGCTTACATCGATGACATTTTTGGGTGTGCGTCTAAAAGACAATACGCATTGGAATCTATGCAAAAAGTTTACAAAGTAGTCAATTCTATTGCAGTAAGAGATCCAGACAAATGTTCAAAGGTACCTACGCAAGAAGTTCGAGTTTTAAGTTTTTTGATAAATTCGGTTACTATGACAATTTTAATCTCAGAAGACAAGGTCAATTCAACGTTGGAGTTGTTAAAAGATGTCATTCACTGTATCAAAATGAATTTGGAAGTTACACCAAGAGAATTGTCAAAGGTAGCTGAAAGCAAAGAAGGTTAAAAAATTTCTAAAAATAAATTACTTTCTTTATATAAACATTTTATTTAATGAATTTATAATCAGTGATCGATCGCCGTTTTCAAGTATTGTTTAAAAACAGCGATTGATCGCTGATTTTAATCGTAGACACTAAATGGCGATCGATCGCCGCTTTTAAATAGGCAATTAAATCACTGATTTTATAAGAAGAGTAAGACGCAACCTTGTAAAAAGACCCAAACCCATGGACTCAAAAACAAGAAATCAAAACAAAACAAGTCAAATTGTCACAAATTGTACATAAAGTTGCTAAATTGTAACAAAAAATTCAAGAACTTCAACAATCTCAAATAAAACAAGAAGAAAATATAGAGATTATTGAAATTGTTAAGTAAACAAAGTATAATCAGTGAAGAAATCCATCAACCAGCTTTAAATGGTGTAATAATTATTAAATTTATTATTTTATTACATTTAATTTTAAATAAAAAGTTAAAAAACCTATTTTAAAAACTTATAATTAAAATTAAATTTATTTTAAATTTAATATATATATTTATAAACAGTTTTATATATTAAAATATTATTATTATATAATATTATACTTATAATTATAATAAATGCTTATAATTCAATAAATATTATTTTGTTTTTTATAACACTTTATATATAAATAGCATATATTATGATAGTTTATTATTAAAATTTTCATAAAAAAATATTGTAAAATAATGAAATTATTATGTTTTTACTTAATTAAACATAGTAAATGATCGTTTTTTGTAACAAATTACTACTTATTTTGTAGCTCTTTTTAAGCTCTACAAAGTGACATATTTAGAATCGCATGACTACTATGGGGCTTGGTCAAACCCAAACTCAATCCAATAGAAAAATTCTGTGCTGCTTTGTTTTGATCATTAATGTTATTTAAAATTAAATCTTCTTGTAAAATCTTCTTAATAGCTTGTTGTTCTTTTACAGAAAATTTGGATATCTTTTTTACACAAATTAGTTTATTTGGTCAATTTGATATTTTACAATAATTTTTTTCTTTATTAGATATCTTTTTATTAATATTATAAGCTTTTAAATAAAAAAAGGCTAAATGTTTCTTTATTGTTGCTACAAGCCCTCAAACAAATTAATAAAATTATTTTTATTTTATTTTAATCAAATGTTTCTACACTGCTGCTACAAGCTCTCAAACATTAAAAAGAGCCAGATATCTCTTTATTATTGTTATAAGCCTTTAAGCATTAAAAAAGTTTTATGTTTAGTTAGGGCTTATAATAACTCAAACTTTAGTGAAAATATAAAATAAGTTAATATATTTTGTTATATATATAACAGTGTCATTATTAATAAAAGAATGATTTAATAGCTGCTTAGTAAGAAATTTAAATGCATTTCCAATGAATATAATATGTATATAGAATATAGTCAAAAGCATTTTAAATTTAAATTAATATATGTGTAGAACTATATTGATGTTTGCTTTAACATGCTTCATAGTGGTAGAAGGAATGCAATAAAGTTACAATTCATTTTAAATTTATAAATTAGTTTTAATTGATTTAAATAAAATAACAGTTAATTAACTTTGGCAGTTTTAATGTAAAACCTATTGTAAACTTTTTATAACAACTTTTTCTTACAAGATTGACTAAAAAACTATTACATCAAACAAAAACAAAATACTACATGAACAACAAAGACATTAAAGCTGCTGTGTTTAAAGCATTGTACAAGTTAGTAATAAATCCTATCATGTAAGAGAAATTTAAATATTTCAAAATGTTTTATCTGACTGTAACTTATACAAACAACTCAAAAAGAAAGTATAAGAAATATTTAAAGTAAAAATTATTTAACAAATGCTAATATTTAATTAAAAAATGTTAGTACAGATGTATTTGCTACAAAATTTGAGATTAATGCATTACTTGCTATAAAATATGATTTAAAACCAGAAACCGATGAAGAAGATGCTGAATCTCATTAAAAAAGAAAGAAGTTAACCTTGTATGATGAAAATAAAACGCTTTTGTTAGAATATTTGAACAGTAACAAGTATATTTGAGTTAAAGCTCATAAAGTTTCTTGTTTCAATTTTAATTAATTGAAAAGTAACATATTCATTAATAATGATTTGTTAAATGCTTTTATAGTATTATTAGCAGATGGCATACCAAATATAAGATTTTATTTTCTTATTTAACAATTAGTAATTTTTTATTAGCAGCTATGATTTATATGCATATATTAAGCAATATTCAAAATCATTTAAAAGCGAAAAGAAACTTCTTCCCAACAGCTTATATGACTACAAACAAAATGCTATTTACATTTTTTTCAACAATATAAGTAAGATACACTGGAATCTATATATTTGTCATGTTATTGATGCCACAACAGTGATTATGTGGTCATTTTTTGACTTGTTGACCTGTAAAAACACTGCTATGTCAAAAAGCTATGAAAAAGCACTTATTGTTGAAGATGTTCCTGTTTTTAGCACTATCAAATATTATTTCAGTTTTATTTAATGTGAAAAAGCTAAAAAGTTAAAGCAACTATTTAAATATGTGTTAAACATCACTACAAATCAAGATAATAATGAAACAAGTTGTAAATATTATGTTGCAGCTGCAGCAGTGCAAGTTATCCAAGATAAAGTTCTATTAAGTACCTATTTTCTAAAAAGATATCCAAACATGCCATATTACACCAAAAAAACATAATTGCTTGCTTTAAATGGCATATAAACTTAGATAAAGGCATTATACAAGGCTTTGAACTATCACAAAGGGTTTTACTACTGTTTGATGAAAGAAAAGGCAAGTTAAACAAAAAGTTGGTTGAAAAGTCAAAAACACTAAAGAAAGCTATCAAAAAGATACAAAAGTCGCCAAGTTCTAAGTAAAAACTACAAAAATGCAAGCACATATATATTGAAACTTTAAAGCAGAAGAGAGGTAGACTAAAAAAATATGCTTATATAAAAGAAAAAGAGAAAAATAATGACGAAAAACACAATGATAAACCTGATGCCATTAGAGGTCCACTTATGCAAGACATAGAACCAAATAAAGACATTAAAGAAAAATAAAATGCTATTCTTTATTTAATATTTTATTTTTCCTTATAATATGTTCAAAAAAATTCTGCAAGTAGCAAACAAAATCAGTTTTTTAAATGATTTCAAAGATTTTAAGGTTTGTTAAATCTCAAACTTAATAATAAAATATTTTAAACAATGTAAGTTTAAAAAACTTAAAAGTATTAAACATTTTAAAAGTGTTAAAAGTTTAAAGGTATATTAATGACTAATACTTATTTGTTTAACAAGTTAAACAAATAAAAGCATTGATAGAAAGTATATTTAACATTATGAAAACAAAATTATAAGCTTTAATCAAACTTTTTAGTAAGAGTAAAAACTAATAAAACATATTAATAATATTGGTTATTAGTATTTACAACTATAAACTTGCTAATAAAGCTTAATTATTGCATTTATATTGATATTTTAACAAAATTAATTTATATTTTGTATTTAACCTATTATTTTTTACTATAAGTTAACTTCTATTATATAATTTAAATTAATTAGTTTAAGTTTTATTTTTATATTTTACAAATTATACTTTAAAAATAAGAAATTTTGTTTTGTTTTTTAGATACTTCTCTTTAATTAAAAGAAAGATATTACTTATAAGATATAAAATTCTTTTAACAAATAAAAATTGTTAATTTAATTTATTAAATAATAATATTAAAAACTAATTAAAATTGCAAAAAAAAAATATTAATATTATAAAAAGTTCAACTTTAATAAAATTGAGTAACAAAAAAGTATAATAATTTATTATTTATTTAAAATTAAAAAAATTATTTTTTTAAGTTTAATTTTAAATTTTATAAAAGAAGTAATAGATTTATATTTTTTATAAAATTTAAATTAGTTAATTAAAAACTTAATGTTTTAAAAAGTTGTTTAATATTTTTTAAATATATTTAAGCTACAAACACATAACTTGATATCATATCAATACCTATTAATATTAGGATTTATCAAATTGTTAATCATTTTGCATAAGAAAATAACTATATATCACGGTTGTAAAAGATAATTTTCAAAAACTTCCTTGCAGATTACAAATGTCATACCACGTCAGTCAAACGGCAAAACATGTCAATGCAGTACAGTGAGATTATGCTAGCCTGCTATGAGTGCCTCATACAGGTGAACCAATACGCTATTTGTGTTACTTGCGCAAAGGCAACCTGTATTCGCTGCCGTACGGTGCATGCAGTCAAATGTCCACGTGATCCTAACGTAGCACCAGTTTCCCGACCACGTGAGACACTGTGTTCTTCTGTTGTTGGTGGAATACCGACAGAAAAGTTTACTTGCACAACCTGCAATATTCGTTGTTGTATCGACTGTGCAACTACGTGTCACGAGAAACACACATTAGAAGGTTTGTGTCACATGTCGACTTAACAAATTAGATTACAAGGGTGATAGAGCTAGCTTTTATTGCGATTGTATAGAACAAGGCGGATGTACACAAGTTGGGTTGTATGTTCGCAACTTGCAAGTAAAGTACAGCGACCTCGAAAAAGAGAAGCAAGCCATTCACAAAAAATTAATCACATACAAAGAGAATGAGAAAACTCAACTCTCTAACATGACAACAATTTCTGTATTCAAGGAACAAATACGAACATTAAAACAAGATCACGCAACACAATTAGAATCACAAAGGATAACAGACCAAGAAATTACAAAGCGTCAGCTCAGATTGTTGCAAGGGAATCACCAGGCGGGTATTGACACATTGAACAGTGCTTTGGAAAAAAAGAATCAAGAAATCGTTTCGTTGCGTCAAACGCACGCGAGTGTGGTTAAAACATTGCAGGACGAAAAAGTAGAACTGATACGCCTATTGGAATCTGAAAAATCGTTCCAGTCGGAATATAGTGAGGTAGCAGAGTCGTTGTTTAAAGCAGCCAAAAAAATCAAACAAATGGCACAAAAGCGTCAAAGAGAAGATTCATCTGAGGAAGAAGAATCAGAGGAAGAATCTGAAATAATGACTGTTGCAACAAGAATCAAAAAAAGTACAGCAACTTCAAACACCTGCAATCATTCCAATATCCAACGCACTCAGCCATCTATGAGTTTCCGCCCATTTACCAATACATACCACAGGAACAAGTACCATTTTCAAAAACATGAAACCTGTTGGCATCACGAACGATTATCTTTCGTTGCTTGATCTTGGAAATAAACATTGTCGCGTTATGACAGTCACCACATATTCTCAGGTTATTGACTAGCCTTATTATTGTATATGGTGGTGTCTGTTTTAATGCAAACGCTAGTGCTATTTTCTCACTGTGTAAACTAATAGCAGTTAGTTTCTCTTCTTCTGTTTCAAGCTCTCTTGTAACAAGACTTGTGTCTGGAATGTAACCTGCTTCCATCATCTCTCTGTTTAGTACGCTTAGTTCATGATAAATCTCTTTTATGTCCTCATGTGAATCATCTTCAGATACAAAAGAGTGTATCGTTCCGTTTACTTCAACTCTTGAAACTCCTGGAACCTTCTTTGCACCCACTTTACGCATCAAATCTTGAATTTTCGCTCTCTTTTCTTTATCACCAGTAATTTTGTATATAGTTGATAGTATTACATACGGTGATGCATCACTAGGATCTAAAGCGGCAATCACTCTTGCTGCCTTTTCTGCTCTTGGAATATCCATATACTTTCGACAGCCTCCTAAAAACGCTCTCCACGCTGTTGCGTTTTGTGTTTTCATAGATTCAATTATATTCTCTGCCTCGTAAAGTATACCTGCCCTGCTCAATGTATCTACTAAGCTATTGTAATGCATTTCATCTGGATCAATATCAAATCTAGTTTTCATAGAGTTGAATAGATGCACTGCCTCTGCAACTAATCCAGCGTGGCTACATCCGTTCAGTACACATGCGATAGATTGATGGTTGGGCTTTACGCCTGCACTAACCATTATTTCAAACAATTCCAAAGCCATTTTCCCATGTCCAAACTGTGCATACGCCGATATCATTGCTGTCCAGTCTATTACAGTCATTTTAGACTTTCTGGTTCCCAACATCGTCGAAAATATATCTTTTGCTCTCTCCAACTCACCGCCTTTGGCGTACATATGTTACATTGACGTTTGTACAAATTCGTTTTGTTCACATCTAGTTTTCTGAAGATGATCTACTACTCTCTCTCCTATCTCTATTGAACTAGCATTTGCACAGGCAGTTAGTAGGACAGTATAGGTATAGGCGTTAGTTTCAATCTTGTTTCTGTCCATAAAATCAAGAACCTCCATAGCGACGTTCAGTCCGGTAGGTGTATTAGAACTTGTAACTGCTAGAATTATTTGAGTACAAATAACGCTACTCAACTATTGTTAACGTATTAAAAATGGTACCTTGAAATCAAGTCCTAACTTTGCTTTTTCAAATAGTTTTCTACCATAGTCTGGACTCTTTGCTTCGACACTTGCAGCTACAAGAGAACTGTATACCTTTAAGTCTGGAGTCATTGCATATGTACAAACTTCATCCCAAATTGATAACGCTCTTGCAGGTTGGCCTCTCTCAAATCTGCAAGCATCAATCAGAGCTCCCCAAACAGTGTTGTTAGGTTTGTGATCTTTGATAAGCTTTTTGTACGCTATGAAAGCATAGTCAAGATCGCTAAAATTGCTAAATCCACGTATGAACACTCTGCATGTCTTAGATGTAAAGGCCCCACGCCAATCAGTAAATGCACGACGAAATAGCTCAGGCTGTTGCGCTTCAAGACATGCAGCAGCAAAACTTGATAGGAGGATTTCATCTGACAACACTCTGCTAGCAACCATATTCTCATAAAAGTTTAGTCCCTGCTGTGGTGCACCTTCTCTTCTGCATTTGTTAATTATGGCTGTAAACAAAAACGCGTCAGGTTTTTTTGTTTCTAATAGTTTGTCCGCTATTTTTAGTGCGTGTAAAATACTAGGTGCAAGTCGAATCAGCGATGTTCCAGTTTTCACATCTGGACTTTGTACGAACTCTGCCATCTTGACTTCATATTGTTTGTTCAGCAAGAAAAAGTTCTGTTTGCTAATTGAAAATAAACGACGTGCCAGAATTTTGCTCACTGAAGTCAGACAGAGTGTTGGGTTTCGCAATAAACGTTTCTGACAATAATAAGTCAACCAAAAAAATAAATTAATTTTAATTGACACTCTCCGCAACAAGCACTTGCTTTGGCTTGTTGAATCTCGCTTTTAGTCTTCCAAAGTGATGCTTGTAATTTGTTATCCAACTGGCAAGTCGGTACATATAACTACCTGGCTTGCTTGCATTTAGCAAGAACCAAGCTGTAAATCTGAACACAAATCCTAGTGCAACCATAACGCCAGCAATCATTGGGAATCTATCCAATCTAAATCCATAAATATCCAACGATTTGCTGATATCATAGATGTTCTTAAAGTATTGAATCTCAGTAACGTATAGACCTTGTAAACCGTACATTAGATACGTAACCCATGCTATGTAGTTGATAGGTGGGAACATTTTATCAAGATCTGGTAGGAACAAAACAGCTAATGATGTTAATTTTGTACGCAATATAGACTTACATCCAGAGAATATGTTGAACAAAAATACAATAACTACTGCTGCAAGTTGTGCAACGTGAGGTTTGACACAAATGGATACAATAAACCCTAATCCATGTGAACACCAGTTCACCAGTAACAAAACCCAATAATAATCAATGAACGGCGCACGACTAAAAAGTGTCAACCAAAGTTAAAAATATACATACGGTGAGATAGTCGTATAATAAATGCTCAAAAATACTGCAGGTGCCAACAAATTCGATGGTAACAATGCAATATCCTTGGCCCAAAAATAACAAAATGTACTCAAACCAGTTTCACTTTCTCTCAAAAATACTACTTTTTCTTTTCCAAACGCTTTCAATGACGCCATGGCACTAGTTAGCGCTAGAGCCAGTAGAACCATAGAAGATTGACCCATGAGTGGATCACTCTGTGGTAGAGTACAAATCTTTTGCAATTCTGCGGGACACAAGTCACTGATTGCTAAAAATAAGACATAAGAAAATATTGTTACCTTTTGGTGGTGGTCCCTCATAAACCTTATTGGCGTACATAACTCCCAATGCAGTGGCTGCAAACAAGATCAAAAAGTTATCAATAAATAATCCTTGAATGTTTCTCAATTGTTGGATGAATGCGCGTTGCATACACATCCAGAATTGTGCAACATAGGACAAACTTGGTTCAACAAACACTGGTTCTTCTCCGTTTTGGTAGACATCCTTGGTAACTGTTGGTGAACCATGTTCTTTTTCGTATTGAATCCATAACTCTGGTAACTCTTGTGGTAGAATATTTCTGCCTTCTGAAGCAATGTTACCTGCAGTGACATCAATCAAGAAATCGGCAGGATTAACACGATCTGGGCATTTGAATCCTAAATTTTCAAAATAGGTTACTGCTTCTTGGACTGGTCCCAAGTACACTGTTCTTCCTCCTTGGCCAAGTAAAAGTAAATGACTAAACATGTCAAAAATTTCTTTTCTAGGTTGATGAATAACTGTAATCACAGTGATGCCACTCTGTGCGATCAATTGTAGTGCAGCACATACTTCTTTTGAAGAAGCACTATCTAGACCACTAGTAGGTTCATCCAAGAACAATACGTATGGATCAGCAACAAGTTCAATCGCAACGTTAACGCGCTTGCGTTGACCACCACTGATACCACGAGATTCTTCATCACCAATTACACTATGTCTAACATCTTCTAATCTCAACACACGAATAACATTATCAACTACAGCTTGTACTTCATGTCTTGATTTTTTGTAATCCAAACGAGTTCTGGCTGCAAAGTATAGTGTTTCTTCTACAGTCATAGTACGTAACATGATTTCTTCTTGAGGTACAAAGCCAACAC
>JAESGV010000493.1_pt1 | contig 17491 bp, 15 predicted proteins | sample 9269781 | NCBI WGS metagenome assembly JAESGV01 (sample SAMN15741586, study PRJNA653496) | algae metagenome | isolation source: Tildeniella torsiva UHER 1998/13D and co-occurring heterotrophs from... | place: Slovakia: Slovak Paradise National Park, Hrabusice, Kosice Region | collected 2000-01-01 | reverse complement strand
ACAGTTAGCGCAGACGTAATAGCTACTATGGTCAACCTAACTATCCAAAATGTATCATTAGTTGTACTACAAACACTACCATACAGCGATGTTTCACCAATCATCGCACCTGTACAGTCACAAATATCGAGTGCACAACCAATGTTCTCGCAAGCGAAGACTCTGATCGGCGATTTTAAATCACAAACAGATAGTATCGCCAACAACAACCCAGTCAGTCAGATCAGTTCAATAACAGACTCGTTCTCCAAGTTTGGAAACATGTCTGACATGCTATCATCTGTAACATCAGGTCTCAACAGCACGCTTTCAGGTGTAAACAAGACTATTAATACGATATTTGGATACAGAGATCAGTACGCACCAATGGTGTATGAGTATGATGGATACAGAATATTGGTACTAGCTATTTTGATCTTGTTACCAATATTTATACCTTTGAGCTCATCATTCGCTGTGTGCTGTCCCAAGCTACCATGTTGGCTTGTATGGAATGCACTTATCAAGTTGATAATTGCCTTACTCATGTTCGTGTTAGTTGCTGTACTACTTCCAGCGAACGTGCTAATAGGCGATACTTGTGAGCACGTTGAAGTTTACGTGAACACTTTCGCAGCTACTCAGCTATCTTCGATGAACATTGATCTAGGTGGACAGAAGCTAGACTTTAGCAAACCAATATCTATACAACAATCGATAGCAGGTCTAAACTTTTCGTTGTCAGCCAATGTTTCTGAAGTTCTTAATGCGTATTTAAGTAGTAAGGGATGCTCCAGTAATGATGCCGTCTCTACACTATTTGCAAGTGTAACTGATCAACTAAGTAATCTATCAACAGGTGTAGGTAACATGGTGAACGATCAACTAGCTCCTCAAGGATTTGTACTTTTACCAGGAGGTTTTAAACTCGTTAACACTGTTCTTGGACCAATCATTGGAAACGCAACCAAACTCGTTAATGGCGTTTCAGGTCTAGTTGGTTGCAACAATATCAATAGTTTGTACACATCAACCAAGAGTATAGCATGTGGTACTGCCAACAACGTAGTAGCTACGTTGAACTTGGCGTGTCTACTACTAGGTTTATTATTCCTATTTGGATCAATCTTTACCACTAGTGCCTACTGCTTCATGGTCAAGAACAGAGTCGAAGTATTCAAAGGTGATGACGAAGCCGGTATGGTTAACACACCATCAGGCGATCCAAATGTTATCGAAATGGATGAAACGAACAGAGTTCAGTACGATCCTCATTATTAATTATTATAAACTTTATGCATTCTCATCTTCTAGTGGTGCTCCACTTTGCAAACGAGCAAGTTTTTCTTCTAATTTCATGATGATATCCATCATGTCATCGTTATCGTGTTCCTGCTCTTCTACCTTTTTGGTCTTTTCTGCTAATTGTTTCTCTAAAGAGGCGATTCGTTGGATCAGACCACTTTCAATTTCACTAAACTCTTGTTTTTGTGAGTTGAGTGCAGTGTTGGTTTGGTTATTTGCTTCTTGTTGGAACATTAGGAATTGGTTTCTCAAGGCTTCGAATTCGATTTCTCTTGCTTCTAATTTTTGTGATATTTCATTCTCACGTAATTGAGATTGCTGTAATTGCATTTCCAACTCTGTTACTTGGTTTGACGCGTTTGCCTTCTCTTTTAGTTTCTGTTCTAACGATTTTTGATTATTCTTCAAAATTTCTAACTCTTTGTCCTTATCTTTGACGACATTCTCCAAAACGTCATACGCGTTGACCAACGAGTTGTATTCTTCCAATTTTTGTTTTGTGTTAAATTCCATATTTTGTGTTTGTGATTCCATCACTTGGATGCGCATGTTAAACTCTTTAGTAAGTTTTGATATTTCAGAATCTTTTGCATTGAGTTGTACTTCTAGTTTGTTATTCTCTTGTCGTAGCTCATTTTCCAATTGCTCCGCATCAATTTCTCTTGCTTTTGATTTTGTCAACTCTACATCAACAAGTGTGATCTTGTTTGACAAATCTTGATACGTTCGTTCCATGTTTTGAATTTTGGCTACTAGTTGTCGATTTTCTTGTTTTGCATTTTCCAAATCTGTTTCTAGTTGTCGTAATAGTTGTGGAGAATGTGCAGTTGTTTGTGGACTTGGTATTTGTGCTTTTGGAATGTTAATTGGTGGAGGAGAAACTGCAGTTGGTTCATTTTGTTGTGCCAAATGTTTCAAAATTGAATCTGCATTCGCACTAAAGAATATCAAGAATAATTCATCATAAAAGTTGAATGGTACAAGATCGTTTGGCATCTTGTCCATAAGTTCTGGAATCGATACAATACGTTGTGCGACTTTTTGCCACTTGTCACTCGTCGTTAGTGCAGCAAATTTTTCTTTCATCTTTTTCGCGCCAATCTTTTGCAAGATTGTACCGGCAATAGAGTCCCTGTTTGTGTTAAAATATGAAAAATTGACATACTTGTTGTACCCGCCAGGTGAATCATCATCTTCAAAAGTGGTTGCTAAAATACCAACTAATAGACACGCAAGTGCTTGTCTGTGCACACTTGCTTCATTATTTGTTGCGAGTTCAATGAACTATTTGTGAATAATTGTGAAAAGAATTCTTACAAATAGGAAATCTGAAGGGTTTTCCATAAATCGTTTCGCACTGCTCGGTGATCCATGAATCCACTCGCATAATAGTCGCATGAGTCCAATCACCAAGGAATCATCAACTTTGGCTTTGATTGCTCGGATAGTGGCTCTAACTAAACAACTAAAAAACGAAACTGGTTGTTTTCCTGTTTTGATCTCGTATGGAATTTCCAATAGTATATCTTTACATTTTGTGTTCTGTCTAATTATTACACTCAACACTAAACTTGCATGGAAACTAGATATTAGAAGTTGGTACAAATGTTACCTTTCGTGAATGTGTTGTTTTGGTTTTTCTAAGCTAAAGAGAGCATCGGCTAGCGTTATACCACATAGCATACCTTCTTCAGCGCTGGAAGAGATCAACGTTGGTGCTTTGACAGTAGAGGAAATCAATAACTGTCCTTCCTTGTTTTCGAACAAAAATTTCTACATTTGTTAACAATGCATAACCATTACATACCTTTAAACAATCGAAAGCGATTTGTCTTCGTGATTCAATGTTATCAAAAAGTACATGTCTTACTAATCTGACAATGGCAGCTTCCATAGTATCATCACCAGGCCTCTGGAAAGTAGCAGACTCTAAAATCTCCTGTGATGGTCTGAACTTGAAACAGATCAACCCAAGTACAAATAACGCCTTGTTCGTGAGTTCTACAACTTGTTCAAAGTCTAGAGCTAATCTAACAATCATTTCAAAGCATCTACTTCTAATTACAAGTACTACTTTGTACTCTTCTGTTTTCTTTTCTAGTGATAGTAACATGGCCAAAATATCCAACGCGAGTGAAACGATTTGTGCGTTTGGATGTGTAATCTCTGTAACGTTTGGTGGTAGTTGTAAGTGTAGCTGCAAGTTGGGTAGTGCGTTGATGACAAGTAAATGACGCTAGAAGAGTTAGTATTAGCGGATAAACATACTTGATTCGACTCGTTGTCGAGTAGTAGATTGTGTACGACTTCCATACAATCTTTGACAACGATTGGTGTTTCGTCACTCATGATCGAAAACAGTTTTTCAAACGCTCCCTCGAAAGCCACAATTTTTTTTGTTTCTTGACTTCCAATAACTGATAACGTTTTCAATAACAATAGACCTTCTACAAAATGTTAAAGTGATCAACACAAAACAAACCATTCCGTATTGCGTCTTCTGTTTCGTCTAACATATTCACAAGTCGACTCATACCTGCTTCACTGAGTATACTATTTTGCACACGAAGTCCATCATGTCGCAATAAATGTGTTAACAACTGTGTAGTGTGGTATTTGACATAGGCATCGTTTTCTGATAGTAATCCCAAGAATGTTGGTATGTAAGATTGTACAATAATGTTGACATAGTTTTCTCCGTTCGTTTTTGACTAATATGGTGAATAATTTAGAACGCACGACTCACCAGCGTTAAGTTGAGAATTATTTCCAGAAGCATGCGCATCATTTCGAGATCCTCTTTTTGTGTGTTCATAGTCTTCACTAGAAAGTGGAATCCTTCTGATCCAAAGTCCTAACGAAAAGTTAACACTGTATTTCTATCGCGTACTCGTTGTTGTGCTTCTTTCGCTGATATTTCAATTAATTGTCCCAGTGCTTCTATTTTATCTTCATACAAGCTGCTCGATTTTATGGTTTCTAACAATTCCCTCACGTTAACTCGCGTTGTGTCCTCTTCCTAAAAATTAGTAAGAAAGTTAATTGTAGTACCAGTGGAGGCGCAACAATATTGAACAGCCACGACATGTTGTGGACAAAGTTTTTACTTGTTTGGGTTAACAATTCTTACAAAAGTTGACAGGGACGCAATGCGAAGTATATTCTTACAATTTAGCGATAGGTTGGAGATCTTGCTTTCTCATACCCTGCGCTTGCTCTACTAAGCATTTGATGCAAAGTATTTCCTAATTGATCGCTCGATCTAAAACTTGTATTTACAGTTGGTGTGGGTATCCGTCTTTCCTCTCGCCTTGATGTATTGACAGATGTAACTGGTTCTTCATCGTCAATTCTAGTTCCATAATGAAGATTTTCTGTCAATTTCCGCAATTGGACTTCTATTCGGTTTGTCTTTACCAAAGACTCATCTCTTCTTGCGTTAAGTCGTTCTTCTAGTGCTCTCAGTTCGTTATGCATTCTTGCTTCGTGTTCAACTCGTAGCCTAATTCCCTCTTCCTCCATCCACCGCTGTTCTTCTGTCATTTTGGTGATTATATTACGTTGGATTTCAAGACTATCATCTACATGTTTTCGCAGAGCCGATATTGCTAAATTGTGTCGGTTTTCCATTTCTACCAGCTTGATGTTAATCCTATCTTCCACTTCTCGTGTCGATTTACTTATTTTCAAATCGGTTTCCATTTTGATTTGATCTACAGCAATTGAAGTAGGTATACTATTCGGAGAGGCTATCGAATACAACTCTTTCTTAACTTGGTCAATCTCCGATCTGAATTCTGTCGAAATAGATTGTATCTTTTGTTGTATTTTCCCATCCTGCTCAGCAACTTGCTTTAGTACAGATTGTTGTTCTTCTTCTACTGGCGATGCATTATATAGATGCCGCAGATCTCTAGTTATAGATGCGTATTCTTTTAGTTCTGAATCACTAATATACCCACTGTTTGATTTGGCGTAAGCAGATTGTGGTCTTTCTCTCGATTGTGTAGATTGTGTCGTTGGTAACAATTGGGAAAATATAGTTCTAACTGTTTCGTCTAACTTGCTGTGTACTTGTTCAATAACCTTCTCTTCAACACTTTTCACTTCATAACTCAATCGTCTCACTTCTTCATTTACATTTTGAAGTCCGAGTGACTGGTTTAGTTTTTCTTTTCTTTCTATTTCATGTTCCTGACTTAACCGTAGTTCCAACTCTCTTGTTCTTCGCCGCTCTTTTTCCAATTCTTCAGAAAGATCATTCCATCTATTCTCTTCTTGTTTCAATTTCTTTTCCAAATTGTATACTTTGCTTTGTTGGTCTTCTACTGTCTTTTTATTCAAATTTAACTCGAATTGCGTTGTTCGTTCCATCTCTCTTAATTTTGATATTTCTTTGGAATAATTCTGTTTTGTAGATTCTAGTTGGTCTTTCAAGTCTGTGATGACGTAATCGATCTCTTTCCCTCGTACTGAACCAGAAGGTGAGCGTCTGCCCTGAGAATCAGAGTCATGGTAACCACTTAGTTTAGGCTTATAGTTCTCATTCGGTGGTCCCTCGTCAAAAGTTCTTCCACGAAACGATGATGGACTTGCTCTGTTGGATGAACGATCTCCAATGTTGGAAAGTCCTAGTCGTAGAGGTTGTATTTCATCTCCATTTGCCATAGATTTGTTGTAGTTTAGTGATTCTGAAATTCTACTCGTCATTTCTTGTCCTAGTTCAGTTTCTCCTCCGATGACCAAATCTTGTATCGTTTGGTTACTCTGAAGCGCTTCCGAAAGTGTTTTGGCTGCTGTACTCCCATTCTCTCCATCGATGTCAATCTTGAAATGCAAAAGCGATCGATTGTGTCGTATGGAATCGGCTACGTGTCTAACGCCATTAATGTCCAACAAGATTCCTTGCATATCAAACTTTTTCAATTTTGTATTTCTTTTGAGCATGTCTGATAACGCTTTTGCTCCCTCTATTGTTATTCCATTGTATCCTAGGTAAAGTTCCTGTACATTGTTTTTGTTCAAACTAAAAGATTTCGCAAACGCAATCGCTGCTTGATCTTTAACGTTGTTCGATCGCAAACTGATTCGAATCATGGTTGTGTTTTCTCGTATTCCATTTGCTATTGGCACTCCACCATTATTTCCTATTCTTAAAGTGAGTATCAGTTGAAATACATACTTGTTATTGGAAAGATCCAAATCTTTTAGTGTTGTATTATAATTTAGAATTTCTCCTAATGCTGCGCCTCCTTTGTCCATAATTTGGTTACTTTTTAGATTTAATGTTTCCAGTGACGTATTGCTCCGTAGTGCTTCTGCTAATAGTACTACACCATCACAGTCAATGTTGTTCTTTTGTAGATTTAGTACTTGTAGTTTGTTTCGAAGCAGTAACTGAGCGATTGCACTTAGGGCATCTCTGGATCCAATGTGGTTGTTTTGCAAATCGAGTATTGTGACAGACGATTCGTAATTGCGTAATAACGAGGACGCGACTTGTAGTGTTCCTGCATCGCCGATATCATTCGAGCCTATACTAAGCGATTTTAGCGTTGTATTATCTCCAATAGCGTCTGCAAGTTTTGTAGCACCTACTTTTGTGATTTGATTGTCGCTGATATCAAATTCTAATAATGTTTTGTTGGTTTTTAACGTCCTACTGATACACGCAACGTCATCATCGCTCTATTTTAATTATTAACATTGTGACAACAAAGTACCAATGGTTTTTTCCTCTTTGACAGCGTACAAGATGTTGCATTAGAGTCGCAGAGCACCAATAAAAATTCTAGTGTTGGTTCTATTCCAACACTACTACAATTTCGAATATATTCCTCTCGTTCTTTTTCTTGGTCTGTTTCTACTATATTCGTTCTGAGTGTACTCGATTGATAAGAATAAGAATCATCGTCTGCATTGTAGTCTGGTTTGTGAGAAGAAAGAGCCTTGTTGTTACCTCTGAACTCGTTATCTGATGTGATTGATTTTGGAGATAAACTTTGTGCAGAGTGCATCTATCCGTTACCTGCTCCCAGTTGACAGATGGGTGGCGCGATTTACTAGAATTCATTTGGTCGTGCAACAGAGAATCATACAGTATCACATTTATTTCTTGATTCGCGACTTCAGAACTTGTATTCCTTCGTGACAGAGGAACTCATCGAATGTTATCGTTCCTGTGTTATCGACATCTCCTGCCATTGCAAGTTCATACTTACCATCATACAATTTGGTGATCGTATCTTTCTTATTGTTGAATGTGCTCGCCATTTCTTCCTTTTCTTCATCATTTGCCGCTAAAGCAAGTCGTTTGTCTAAAATCGATTTCAAATTGTTGATAGTTTCATCTCTTTGCTTATCATAAAACAATTTCATTTCGTTCATGCTAATTTCTCCGCTCTTATCAATATCGATGACATCAAATTCTTGTTTTACGTGTTCCAATTCTTCTTTTGTGAGTGATTTCATATCTTTTAATCGATAGTCTTCAATCAATACTTCATATACAGCATCTTTTTTGAATTTTTTTACATCATCCGCGTTTAACGATGCCGTGTATGGTAGCGCTGGATCTTGTTTGAACGTAAAGATTTCTCCACTTTCTTTTTCTTTGAGACCTATGATAGCCAAACACAATAATTGTTGATTGTCCCAGTTGAGCGCTTTCTAATAATTGTGAGTAATTGCCAATTGTTGTTACGTGTATGTCACTATCGCCTAATCCATCATGTCTCACTGGTACTTGAGCAGAAACTAGTCCCAATGAAACGGTAATCTTTCCTACCCATTTTTTCTCTTTTTTCTGTTCTGGAGCTTTCTTTTTCATTGCTGGTATCTTTTTAGTTGGACTTGGAGTAGTAGGTTTTTTCGGTGGGGATGTTCTTGATGTCGCCATTCGTGAAGGTGGTTTTTTACCATCTGATTTTGGTGACGAGTTGTTTGATGATTTTGGTGAAGAGGTAGAAACTACTGCTTTAGTAACAGAGAGTCCCATCCCTAACCCGCCCACGGTGGGTGACTTGGTCTTCTTCATGTGAGTATTAGATAGTTACAAAATTGTCCTATCTAGTTTGAGTGCTTGATGTCTATCCACAGCACAACCAGTACTGTACATATCACCTTCACAACATGGAAATACTCTTGTTTCTATATTCATAGGTTGTACATGGTATGAACACTTTTTCTCTCTGTTGCTCGGAACAGAGTAGTTGGAAAAGCACCGTTGACAAAACGCTACTTTGAAACCATATTCTTTAGTTCCACCTACTAGTACATGTCGAGCTCCGGACTGGTTATGCTTGGTTGGGTGATCTATCAACTCTTGCAGTGGTGTTATACTTTTCAATGTTGATCTATCCTTGGAAAAGAGCAAAATATGAGTTGGCAGTTGTTCTTCTGAAACAAACTCACTTAGGTATGGTTCTTGGTACACTATTTCGTTTTTCAAATCTCCAACGCTCGTTATGAACTTGTCGATATCTAAACTGTAGGTAAGTGCCTTTTTGGATCTCCAATGCTTGTCGTGGATATCGTTGATCTTGATTGGTTTTTGTAGCAACTCTTGGTACATGAATTTCCAATTCTTTAAACGCAATCGGGAAGGATTTTGTTCGGATCGAGTCAGGTACGCTTCTATCCGTTGTTTATCTTTTACACGACATAGCGATTGCCATAAATGGTCCGAATTTGTTACTTCGTTAGCACTCCAACAAACAAGCGAAATCTTGTGTACAATTTCTGGCAGCGTTAAAAAGGTGAGCATGTTTGTTGTAGCGTCAGTAGACAAGACATCGAATAACGTTTTTGATGTTTTTTGTGTTTGTTTAGTACATCTGTTCATCATTCTCTGCAAGTATGTTTTGTACGTTATGACTTCTTGCTGAATGGTTTGCGATAGATTGTCACTATTTTGTCTGTCGTGTATGTACGAGTAAACTTCCAACGCTTGTTCGTATTCTTTCAAGTTGTACAAACTCCAAGCTTTTTCTTGGAATGTTTGGTCACGCACTTTGTCATTTCCTAGTATTTGTTGTGCATGCTCAACATCGTCTATTGCGAGTTCCCACTCGTGCATCTTCGCGAGTGATTCTGCTCTTTTGGCGTACGACAGACCCAACTTTTGTTTGTATTTTGGATCTGTGGCATTTTCAATCGCGAGAGTAAGTTCTTGGTAAGCTGCAGGATAATCTGTACGCAAAAACAAAACATTCCCTTCTGACAAGTGTTTCTGTACAACATCTTCGTTCACATGTTTGGACTGCACCACTTCGTGTTTGGAACTTTTTGTACTTTTTGACTTCTTGTGTTTATCATTCTTGTTGGCCTCTTTACCACTGCGTTGTTTGCTCATAATTGTAAGCCACAGACAACTTTGAAAATGCACCAACTTCCTGAAGATACAGTGCATCTAATACTCTCGTTTGTATCGTCATACATAGATTTTGCAGCATTGATACAAACATGTAAATATTTTCGACGCAGATACAACCGTGAACTAACCTGGAAACCAAATTCGCGCTAGGTTAAAGAGACGAGTAATACATGAAAAGCAAATGCGATTAGTTAATACTTTGGCATCCTATTTTGAAAGAGACAAAAAAATAGACGTCTTATGGAATAGAATCAACGAATACACAATGCAGTATGGAAGGTGTGCGTCAATCTTTCGATCGTTCCTACTACACAAGCACAACAAGAGTCTCATCCAAGTAATCTTTTGCCACTACACTCCAGAAGAAACGATGACTACACTAAAGCAGTACAAGCTTACAAGCAATCAAACAGTCATACGTCAACTAATTAACGTTGCTCTCAAATCAGTTGATCGTACCACGACACTGATTACTGTTTCTAAAGCACTTTCACTAGAAAACTATCATTTCGTTCCAACGTGGAAAGAGTCTGATTTGCTAGATCCATATCGCGAGTTGTTCAAGGGTGGTATTGTCCCACGTGGAGAAGATATTAAGCCAAGTCATCTTCGCACTGGATACGCACGTTTCAAAGTAGCATTTATCAAACTCATGCGCGATTTTAACATACAAGCCTCATACGACAAATTGAGTGTATTCAATTGCGCTGATAACACCTACCGACAAGCGTTAGATTATCTACTTGATAACAAGCTTGTAACTGCAGAAAGTCAAACACAACACGTACTTGATGCGCTATTACCGAATTGTTGTATCGAAATGACAATCACAGAGTTTGAAGAGATATGTGAACTGTTAGGTGGAACTGATTGCATATTTTCATTGATCAATAGTAAGAAATTTGGCACTGCATTCATGTCGAAATTCATATTTGAATTTGAAAAGCCAGAATTACATGCATTGTTTTCCAAAATTGATTATACTCAAGTTGATGCTACGTTTATCACTCCAACAAAATTCAAGATATACACGGCAACCATTCGACACTGTATAGAGTGTGGAGCGAAAAGCGTGACACGGTATCATCTGTTCAATAATCACTTGCATGGTATTTATCAAAGTAAATCGATAGAATTCCTGCGGTATATACTGTCCTATGACAATAGTGATATCAACACTGTGATGGGAGACGGAATTATTTGGAAATATATCGAACGTGCACGATATACTATGACTTTGGATACAATACTTTATAAAATTATCAAGTGCTTACTACGGAATGGAGCACAAGCTGATTATATTTCACGAAATGGAGAATCTCTGTTTCACTTTATATGTAGGCATAAAGTAATGCACGTGGCCACCAAGGTGGAGTTAATTGATCTTATTGCCAAGTTTACAGGAGATGAAACAGAAACGCTAATGAACATGACAGATTCTAAAAATCAAACAGCGTTAGGGTATGCAGAGACGATTACGTATCAAAGAGAGGTGCAAGATCATTTACTTGCAAAGTATAACGCGCATGATTGATTGTAATGTGACAGGCTAAAAATGGTTTTTCATTTAAAATAAAACTGAAACTTTAGCCTAACACCCTGAAACAAATATAAAAAACTATCAACAATGAGTACTGAGAACAAGACTGAATACGCGCCTACTGAAGAAAGCATCAAAAAGTTGAGCGATCTGATCAAGGATATCAAATTTTGCATGCTGACGACTAAAGATGATGAATCAGAAAAACTTTTCAGCAGACCCATGTACGCTGCAGAAGCAAATATCAAAGCCAAGGAGCTTTGGTTCTTTACCAGAAAGAGCTCATGGAAATGCGAACAAATAGAACACGATCGCAGCGTGAACGTAGCTTACTCTGAGCCATCCACAAATACATTCGTATCTATTGCAGGAAAAGCCAAACTTTCCACAGATCAACAAAAGATTAAAGATTTGTGGAGGGAACAATTTACTGCATGGTTCCCAAAGGGCCTAGACGATCCAGAAGTAGCACTCATCAGGGTAGACATAGAAGGTGCCGAGTATTGGGATACAGAATCATCCAGAATGGTATTCATGTTCCGCGCTCTCACCACCGCTCTTTTCAAGAGCGAACCCTACAAACCAACAAAATCCGAAAACTTGAAGGTCGATTTCACTGGTAATACTGTCGCTGCAGAATAAATACTTTAATCATCTTGCTGTAACATACTTGGTTTCACAACTTTAAAGAACAATTCTTCTAGAGAAGAGCTATTCACGCTCCAATTCACTACAAATCCATCTTCTCTTGAAAGCAAAAACTTTTTGCGAATGTGTTGGGTATCCATGAGTTTGAACAATTCTGACAACTTCATACCAATGTTATGAACTCTAAAAATATAGAACAAATTCGACTGGTACTCTAGTACTGCCTCAGGCATCATACTCTGTACAAACGCAGTCGCTCTACGTCTTACTTCCTCCTCGATCGTCAACAAACCAGCATTTCCAATAGGTTGCAAGTTGATAGAAATCTTGTATCCTCCACCGTACTTGTTCTTCAAATATGCACTTGTACCAACACACTTTAAACTACCATGATGCATAACTCCGATACGATTACATAACGCTTCTGCTTCTTCCATAGAATGTGTAGTTAACATGACACATCGATCTTGACTCTTTACAGCAGAGTTGATCACTTTCCAAACATCACGACGCGTAGCAGGATCCAAACCTGTTGTAGGTTCATCTAATAGTACAACTTTTGGTGATCCAACAAGTGACATTGCTAGCGATAATCTACGTTTCATGCCTCCACTTAGATCTTTTGCTAATCTTCTTCTTGCTTCGTCAAGACCAAAATCAATGATTAATTGTTCTGCATGTGCGTACTCGTTCTTGAAACCTGTTACAACGCGTTTCAAACGAATTAAAAATAGAATATGATCTTCCACTGATAAATCATCGAATAAAATATCAAATTGAGGGCATAGTGCGATATAGTTTCGTTTGTGTGCTTCATCGAGTGATAATTCGTTCACTGTAATCGAACCACTGTCTTGTGGTGCTATTTTGCACAAAATGTTGATGAATGATGTCTTTCCTGCTCCGTTTTTACCTAATAAGCCAAAACATTCATTAGAGTTCATTTCCATGTTCAAATTGCGAAGTACACTTCTTGTTCCGTACGATTTGCATAAATCTGTGACTACCACACATTTTTCTAACGATACTTGAGTGGCGACTTGTAGTTGATAGTCAACTTGTTCTGTAACAAAGTCTTTTTCTTCAACAATCGTTTTCTTGGGACGAATCTTACTCCAAAGTACTTTAAAGTGTAGTTTGTGTTCGTACTTGCGATAGAATATCATGAAACGATATAATAGTACTCCGATGAAAAAGTAAACAATGATATGTGCAACTAGTATAGCATACAATATCACCAACTGGTTATCTAGTGATATTGGTCCTACAAATTGTAAATATCTCTTGTCATAGTATTGGAATTGTAGTGTTATGACAGCACGATACAAAACCAAGTGTGGTGATAGCATATACCACCACGGTGGTAAATTCATGTCAAATAACATCATATTGGAGAAAATACCAACTCCCATGGTAGCAAACACAATCGCATACCCAACAATAGATGCTGTTCTTGCTTTCTTGAAGAAACTTTGTAACGAAAAGGCAACAACGATTTGTACATGTCCCCACAAGAACATTAAAAAGAGGTAGTGCAGTGGATTACCAATTCTAAAATATGAAAAGTTACTTGCGATTCCTTGTATCAGTACAACGATCATAATAAAAAAGTATGTCGCGTAGTCAAAAATGTACTTGGCCAACTCGTCCATTGCTTTGGTGACGCCTAACATGCGAACGTACTCTTCTAGTGAACTTCCTTGTTCGTTTGTACGTTGGTACATGTACGCTGGTAGTAGTGACGACATGGCTAATGGTAATAAACTAAAGAAGAACAATACTGTCAACACAGTATCCGATTGTGAAACACTTGCTTTTCCGATATAGCCTGTTGCCCGTTGATACGTGTAAGAAACTGGTCGTTTCTCGGAATAAAGTGCTTGTAACGCATCAGTCATCATGGCAAAGTATCGTAGGTAGGAAGGCATGTCTTCTGCTTGGATTCTTACTGAGAGAGTAGACTCTGTGAGTTGGTTTAGCGTAACTCCACCCATCTGGTAATACTTTTTGCTGTAACCAACTTCATTTTGGAAAACATTATCGATTTGTTCTGTGTTTTGAAATTTGGCAAACATTGGATTGAGTGAACACATTTGGTATCCATAGATTGAGTACACGGTAGGAATGGAGTTGAAAAGATCCATTGTACTTGTTGCGTTCTTATTGTGATCGATTACACCTATTAAATCACCACAACCGTCTCTACTACACTCGTAGTTACAGTAGTGGTATCGTGTTGTCATGTTTGCGTCTCGTACGCAACATCTTGATTGCGATGACCATATACTTCTGCTGATGGTATAGGACCCTCTCTCTCCAGAGTATGCTTGCAATGTGTCTAGAAATTAGGTGATGTAAAGACACTAACCAGTGAGTTGTACAATCATCGGTATAAGCATAATTAGTACTGGTATGACCAAGTGAAATAAACTGGAAAAGATCATTCTACGTTGTTTCGCCAAGTTTTTCAAGAACTAAATGGTGAGTATGGAAGAAAAAGAGCGTACTATGGCACGAAATCTAGCCCAGAACATCTGACCACGTGTAGCGACCACTGTTTCGCTTCCAAATCCGTAGTTGTTGCCACTTGTAGATGCCAAGTCTATTGACTGGTACCCACTGTGGTCTTCTGCAGCCAGCATAGACGCTTCTGTTTGTGAATTAGAAAGTGGTGTTTACAACTGTATGAACTGAGTAATAGGTCTCTTGATGATGTAGTTCATCGGCTCTAGGTTCCTGTATTTTTTACATTTTTTATTTCCATTTGACAACATATCCCTGAAACATGTGAATAGAATATTGAAAAATCATACTGTGTGCAAAATATTGTATTCTTTTAGTTGCTTATCGTAATCCACTTCTTTTCCACAATAGTAAAGCGCTGAACCAGGTGATGTGGCCAACATAACGACACGTTCTTTTATGTCTTGAAATGTGTCGTCAATATCGCAGTCCACGAATAAAATCTTTCCCACAGTATGTACGAATATTTTCTGTACTATTAGGCATCTTCGTAGGTGCTTACCATAAGCAGTTCTCAAGCGAATTATTTGTAAAGTTAAACAACTAAAACAATGCTAAAACATGCAACCAGAATCGCTATGAGAACTTTTCAACATCGAAGAATATCGTTCGACAAACTACCATTTGGCATCCAAGAGCAAATGTCTGGGTACATCAAGTCGGCAGTAGACAAAATATATACATCTAAACCAGAACCACCACCTCTACCAGATCTAGTACAACTTCATACTGTTGGCGTGAAAAACGCAACTAAAAAATCCGAATGTACGTTATATGTTAAAGGATTTTTAGGAGCACGATCGTCATCAAGTATAGAAGCCATTGCTTCACTTCTTAACCGTGTAAAAACAGAACAAATGGCAGCAACACCTACGCTTAAAACTCCGGAAGAACAACTGAAAGATGAGCCAATTCCAGATGCAGAGGCATTTGCGTTATGGAAAAAGAGTCACGATATTTTAGTTCAAAAGCCATCACATAATTGGGCTCCCGAGTGTTTCGCATGGAATTGGCCAAGTGGGAAGTTACCACAACAATTCAAAACAAAAGATCCAGATAGTTTTTTGGCATTTATGCCAATACCAATTGCCACGATGGCACTTGCTGCGGGAAGAATAGTATACTCGCTAATTCGATACAAATCCAAGAATCCGTTACTTATGTTAACAAGCCCTGCTTTCCTAGCCAGTGGACTTTTACAAGATGTTGCATTGGCTGTTGTAGTATGTGCTTTTCCATTCACTAACACCTCTAGCTCACCTATTACGAATACAATACAGCAAAGCAAAACGCTTCTACCTACGCAGAAAAACTATGCTCCACTCTGATCGATCTACGAAAAGAGTACGATTTTGTTCGTGTTGTAGCTCATAGTTTGGGTTGCATGCACGTCATAGAAGGTATCGATATGTTAAACTATGAAACAAAACCCGATGAAGTACACTTGTGTGGAGCAGCTGTAGTAGAAAACGTCTATGCAGAGAAACTACAGAAAGGTATCGCTAGACAAGTATATCACTATTACGCAACACAAGATTATTTATTGAGTTATATCATGCCAACTATAACATTAGGACAACATGCAATCGGTGCAAATCCGTTAATTGGAAAATATCCAAACATGAGCTCCTATTGTGTTGATGAACATTTTGACTTTTTTGTGCACAACACGTATGCTCAAAACTTTCACAAATTCGCACAACCAGGAATAAAAGCTATAGCGTACTAGTAGTTGCTCCATGGATCATGGTAATGTAACTGTTCGTACAGAAAGTATCACCAGTTGGAATAGAACTATCACAGAGTAATCTTCGTGATGAGAAAGGGTTCTTTGAGGAGTAAATGACGTTTGCTCCACATTTTGATATGATCTTTGCATCTGCAGCTGCTTCGTCTTCTGTGAAACTAGTAAATGCAGTCGGTATATTGTTGTTTACCAAAAAGGTAATAGTAGGCGACCAACTATCTTGAGTATCATGTACACCGCAGTTGTATGCTACAGCGAGGTGAGGTTTCCTCAAATGTTGCGGTAATACCGAGTGAAGTGATCCTGGAGATACTGCTACGTGATAGAGACCGTGTACGCATGTAATTGCCAGCGATCTCCCAAATAGTGTTTGTTTAACTTGACGATGTCTATGTGCCATTTCTGGTCCGATAAAAACGAGTTCTAGAGTCTGCACATGCGGTAGTAAGTGCAAGATTTCTTCGTATTTGCCTGTACCTACCAATTCTGGGACATTGGCAGCACCAATAACATGTACGATCAAAGTCTTGCCAAACCTTGGTACAAATGACATCACACTCAAAAAGTTCTTTTGATACGTTGCCTCTGATAGATGAAATAGTTGATGAAGTCCGAATAGTACGGTCATAGGAAATGATAGATTCTCTGTAATGATTGCCTCCAGTGAGGGACTCAGATCGTTCTCGTATGAGCTTAGTAGATCTCCCAATCGTGATGAAGCTGATGCTAGTTTGGAGTACATGTCACGCATGGTAGGAGAAACACGATACTTTAGGTATGCGTCCCAACCTCCTGCCATTATGTTCTCATTATATTGCAACTCCTCTTGTGGTGATACGTAGACCGGATATACGCCACCAAAACTTTGGTATAGGAGCTCGTCACACGATTTAGCAAAACGAAGGCTCTTGCATACTATTCAGTTAGTAAAAAATATTTTACATACCTGATGCTGTATGTTTTTCCAAACATAATTGCTTATGTTCGCTGCAACAGTACGATACACACCTGCAATCTTCGCAAGTCTCAAAGTGGTCATCTGCTGTCTCTAGTTTAAAGCAATGTGCACAAATAGGCTTTGCTAGCTCTTGTTGTTGCTCTTCTGGCGTTATTGTTCTGCCTAATCTTTCCGCCAGCGAGTTTAACTGCGTCTGTCTTGCTTTGATAAACTCTGTATCAAATGGCATGATGTTTCGTTGCTGTCTTCAATTGAAGACAGGGCGTAGTTTTTATTTGTCCGTTGGCGCGGTAATCCAAAAGCAACTGTGTGAACGTATTTTTATCTATGCAAGCGAGAAGAGCTATAGCTACGCGCCATTAACTGAAAAACTTAGTATTTATTGATCAAGCTGTCGCTGTGAACTCGTAATAAGCT